>FTIX01000023.1_pt2 | contig 60142 bp, 62 predicted proteins | sample 1658561 | NCBI WGS metagenome assembly FTIX01 (sample SAMEA3914836, study PRJEB12502) | metagenome | biome: forest; material: soil | place: Canada | collected 2011-07-03 | depth 0.3 m | reverse complement strand
CGCGGTGCCACCTCAAGGGGATCCTACGCGAGCCATGCTACGCCATTCAGTAATAGGAACTTCTGTAGCAAAATAGACTTCGCAGTGAAGAGAGGGCTCAGGATGACAGCGTTTTTGCAGGATAACAGATTTGAAGCATTTTAAAGTTGTTTAAATGCATGAATAAACTGCTTTTTGCTGGATTCCAAATCGACTATTGCTTGAGGGTAACCGCATTTTTTTGCCAATATGGGTGCCCGTTGCCAGGGATTATGAATCTCCTTATTAGAAAGCGCTGTTAATTCAGGACAATATTGCCGAATGAATGAACCATCAGGATCAAAACGTTCGCTCTGTCTAATGGGATTGAATACGCGAAAATAAGGTGCAACATCTGCGCCAGTAGCGGCACACCATTGCCAACCACCATTATTAGCTGCCAAATCACCATCAATAAGTTGCTGCATAAAATATCGTTCACCTAAACGCCAGTCGAGAAATAAATTTCTTGCTAGAAACATGGCTACGATCATCCGCAAGCGATTATGCATCCAGCCCAGGGAACTCAACTGTCGCATAGCGGCATCAACGATTGGAAATCCAGTATTACCCAGTTGCCAGGCCTGCAATAATTTTTCATTATAGCTCCAGGGTAGAGCTTCAGTTTTTAATAAGAAGGGCTGGTTCATGGATAAGCGTGGAAAGGCATACAATAGATGTTTATAAAATTCTCGCCAGATTAATTCAGACATCCAGGTTAATGCGCCAGAATTACCACTCTCGAGATGCTGCTGATTCTTACTTAAAGCATCTAGAAAGCATTGACGCACGGAGATCATACCTGCAGTCAAGTAAGGGGATAATTGGCTAGTACCGGCTAAGGCAGGGAAGTCACGATGCTGATCATAGTTGAAAAGTGAAGTGGCAATAAATTTTTTCAAATGAACTTTAGCAGCTTGCTCACCTGCAGGCCATAATTGTAACTGCAGATCATTGGCATATCTGAGTGCGTTTGCTGGAACCTCTGTAGTAGTTACTGCGATGACTGGCTGTGGTTTTATTTTTGGCAGTAAAGTGATGCGGCCTTGGAGGTCAAAAGTTTTTAACCATGCGCGCTTAAATGGGGTAAATATTTTAAAATAACTATTTTCTTGAGTTTTTATAGCTCCTGGCGCCAGAATAACCTGATCATCGTAGCTATGACAGCTAATAGCTTTTGCTGCAAGCAATTTCTGGATGGTTTGATCGCGACGGCTTTCATTTACTTCATATTGGCGATTGAAAAATAGAGCTTCTAGCTGATATTCTGCGCTAATCATTAATAATTTTTTTGCAATCTCGGTGCTATGGCTGACTTCAAAACAAAGCAGGGGAATATTGAGCTCTTGTAAATCCTGCTGTAACTGATGCAGGCCACGTAGAATAAATGCAATTCGGCAAGCAGCGACGTCATGCTTTTTCCAGAGCAATCGATCGATGATGTACACAGCCAAAATACCATCCGGGCATTTCTGTGTGGCATAGTATAGTGCCTTATTATCAGTGATCCTCAAGTCTTCTTTGAACCAAACTAGCCCCCGCATTAACTCCACTCCCTGGTAATTAGGTGATTATTTTTTCAGATAATTCGGCGGTGGGGGAGCATTAACAATAGTATTTAGCGCAGAGGACAGTGCCTTACATCGAGTGATCAGGATATGTTGCTTATGATCGATGTGGTGGCAATATTTTTGCGGATGCTGATAATCGATTTTCTTTTCTGGCCAATACAATTGATGAGGTTGGCAAAGACCGCGAAAATATTGCCACTGCTCACAGTAGCTTAAATCAGGAAAGACGCAAAAACTCGATACACCCTGTGAGTCTGCCAGCATGAATGTATAAAAATTTTGCTTGCCACAATAGACACTGGCTGGGTTCGGTATCGCGTAACTGGTGATAGCAGTGAATAGTAAAATCAGGCCGATGATTTTAGACATGAGTTGATTCCTTTTTTCTAAAAACAATGTTCTATTCATGGTGTGTATAGCAACTAAAGAGCTAAATTGGTGCTGCTGAATTGATACTAACATGAAGCACTAATAGCCACCAGTAGCTCTATCTGGGCTTTAATTTTGCTCTGCTATACTAGAGGGTATATATATAATAAATTTAAGGAGAACGTTATGGAACTTCCATTTGTAAACAAGCACTTATACTTAATGTTAACCGATGCTGAAGGGGAGAAATTAGATCCCATTGAAATGTCGATTCAAGAAATAGTGTTTAAAGACAATGGGGATTATGAAGTGACTTGTAAAGCTGCTGCGAATGATGATCTTGACCTTAATCTGGTCCGCCATGGCAGATATACTGTCAAAGAGAATAAAAATGGCAAAATTACTATGGTATGCAATGAAGAAACGGGGCAATTCAAAGGTAAGTATGAAGTGCATTTTGACTTACTTAAAGAAAATATAGGTAATTATAGCTCTCAAATTGTGAAAGATGGCAGCTCAGTTAATGGTATTTTCAAGATTTCAGCTTAATCAGGCAAACCTCCTAATGATAGGGCGACCTACAGTCGCCCTATCATTTTCCTAGTAGTCTACTAAAACATTCGAAATTCATTACCAAATAAGGCAGAATCATTTCTTCTAAGTTATGTATCTTAATCTTTACTTTGAAGGAGAATGAAATGAGCAAAACAATGCCAAAAGCAGGAGAATTTTGTTGGAATGAATTAATGACATCTGATCCCCAAAAGGCAAAAGAATTTTATAAGTCATTGTTTGGATGGGATTATGAAGATCATGACATGGGGCATGGCACTTATACTATGATCAAAGCTGGGGATACCGGCGCAGGCGGACTTATGCAAATTCCCGCAGACAAAGTCGGGAAGATCCCTCCGCATTGGATGAGTTATGTCAGTGTAGAGAATGTGGATAAGTTCGTGGAAAAAGCTCAAAGCTTAGGCGCCACAATCACTGTTCCAGCCACTAATGTGAGTGATTATGGTCGTTTTGCCGTAATTGCAGATCCGACTGGTGCGCATATTGCATTTTGGCAATCTTTAAAATCCTGCTGATTGCCAAAATGAATAAAACCCTTGCCCTAGCGTTTATGTTATTGCTCGTGGTATTGGGTCAAAGTTCAATAGCGATTTATTTGCCGTCTTTGCCCTATATGGCACAGCATTTCTCTGTGGATAAATCCTGGATACAAATGACTGTATCTGCCTATCTATTTGGCTTTGGATTCTCTCAGTTAATTTACGGGCCATTATCTGATTATTTCGGTCGTCGTCCCATATTATTGCTAGGGTTGCTGGTTTTTTTACTGGCGAGTATTGCTTGCGCCCTAGCACCTTCAATAGAATTCTTGCTTAGTTTCAGATTAATTCAAGGTTTAGGTGCGGGGGCTGCTAGTGTGATCGCCAGAGCCTTGATGCGTGATTTCTTTGAGGGCAGGGAATTGTCTCAAGCAGCATCTTATCTGTCGATGGGCTGGGCTTTAGTACCTATTATTGCTCCCGTAGTAGGTGGATATTTGCAAAGTTATTTCAGTTGGCAAGCTAGTTTTATATTTTTAATACTGCTTGCCTCAATGTTGATCTTCTTTGCCATATTCCGGTTGATAGAGACTAATCGAACTCGTAAATCCAACGCCATGAATATGCGATCAGCATCTCAAAATTATTTTTTCTTATTGGTTCATAAAATATTTATCAGCAATATTGCCTGTATAGTTATCGTATTTAGTATCTTTGTAGTTTTTAATATAGCAGGACCTTTTTTACTGGAAACCCAATTGGGGTTGTCACCGATTGCTTATGGTTGGATGTTAGTTATTATTTCTTCAGGATATTTAATCGGTACTAATATAAACAATAGAATTGTCCGTAGATGGGAACCACGCAAAGTAACTCTAGGGGGAATCTGCTTCATGGTATTTAGCAGTTCGTTCATGTTGATCGCTGTCATTCTGGGATTTTTTTCTATCACGATAATCGTGTTACCCATGTTTTTAATTTTTCTGAGTTTGGGATTTATTTTCGCCAATTGTATCACCGCTTGTTTATCACCATTTCCCCATATGGCCGGAAGCGCGAGCGCCTTATACGGCTTTTTAGTTTTCCTAGGCGGTGGTTTGCTCAGCACTGCATTTACCAGATTCTCTGGCGAAACCCCGTTACCTTTGGCAGTTTTCCTGACGCTGGCATCGGTGGTCATGTGGTTTATCTTTTACTTAACAGGTAGGCGCTTTGGATATAGTGTTCCTGAGGGCAAATTGAAAAGCTAGAGGCGGTGGCGTTCATCCCTGGTATTGGCTATAATCTTTTTTTATTCATTAACAATAAGGAGATTCAAGCAATGAAAAAATCTGTAATCAACTCTTTGATCGCTGCCAGCATATTAACCTTCTCTTCCTCAGTTATTTTTGCCAACGATGCACCTACTTCCTCGCTACCTATGTCCACTATTTTACAAAATTTAAAGAAAGCAGGTTATCCTGCCATCGAGAAAGTGAAATTTGATGACGGCAAGTATAAGGTTGAGGCCATCAATGCTCAAGGGCAGGAAGAGACTGTCTATGTGAATGCACAAAGCGGACTAGTTGAGGCTAAGCAGGCAAAAGCTGCAAACAAAGTAACCGCACTGGATGCCGCACAAAAAGTTGAAGCAGCCGGATATCACAACATTTACAAGATAGATTCTGAAGAAGACAGTTATGAGGTCAAAGCTATTGATAAAAATGGTAAAGAAGTCAAATTAAAAGTTAATGCGACTTCCGGTGCAGTAAGTAAAGATTAAAAGTTGTCATTCCCGCGCGGGCGGGAATCCATCCTTGAAAGGCATCAAACATTGGAACAAGCTGTCTAAGTTCCGTCTTCATATTCAAAAAGCTTGATTGCCTCCTAAGGATGGATTCCCGCCTGCGCGGGAACGACATGAGCTTTTTTGAATTTCGCACCAGTGACTATTTATGCCAATTTTACTTCGTTTGAAAATTGGGCACTTGATTCCCGTTTGATGGGCTGGCATTTTAGGATAATTCGCTGGATTAGTAAGCCCTAAAAATCTTGCCGAAGGTGACGTTTATGAATAAATTTTTATATTTCTCAGTTATTGTCAGTTTATTTGTTGGTGTTACTGCCTATGCTGCGCAGCCTACAGATGCCAAACCGCTACAAGTTACGGTACCTAAGTTAAAGGGTGGGGTAGAAGTGAATGTAGGCGCCATGTTAGCCAGACCCAATAACAGTGATTTGAACTATGGTAGCACGGGCAGTTCCCCGGCATTAAATGCTGGCAACCTTCAAACTAATACGGGTTCTGGTTTAAACGCAGGGGTGGGTTACAATGTACCGGGCACTGGTAACGATGTGCAGATGCAGTGGTCGCAAATGCATAACTAATCTGCAGCTTGTTGAATAACCCATAATTATGATTATGCAAAAATCGCAGCCTTGGTTTGTTTATATGATAGAGTGCCAGGATAAAAGTATTTATACGGGCATTGCTGTGGATGTGAAGGCCCGTTTTGCTCTGCATTGTCAAGGTAAAGGCGCCCGCTATACTCGTGCGCATCCGCCTAAAAGAATTATTCTGATTATTGAATATCCGAATCGTTCACTGGCTGCGAAAGCGGAATATGTTTTTAAAACTCTGACCGCACAGAAGAAGCGCGAATTTGCATTAGTTAACGGCAGTCCATAATACTAGAAAATCTTACTGTCCTTCATAATTTGTCCTCCCCATTCTCTTAAAGCGAGTAGAATGGGTTGCAAAGCTTCACCACGCTCGGTCAGCGAATATTCAACTTTCGGGGGAATCTGAGGGTAAACTTTCCGCAAAATAACGCGGTCATTTTCAAGTTCTCGAAGTTGCAATGTTAACATTCTTTGCGTGATGCTGGGAATTAAGCGTCTGAGTTCATTAAAACGTTTGGTGCCCTCCAGTAAATGAAATAAGATCACACCTTTCCATTTACTGCCGATCACATCTAATGCTGCCTCAACGGCACATCCATAATGACAGTTATTAGTTCGTCTGGTATTTTTAGCTTTCATATGTCGATTGTCTCTTTTTATAGTATATTTTTTGATACCATACCACAAACCTGTAAGTACTTGTAATGCATATATTGGCCGACTTATAATTTTATTTTTCCGCTAGTTTAAGAATCCAAGAAGGGGTAACCATGAAGACTAAATCATGCAACATTTCGCAATATTTGCTGCGAAGATTAGAGGAGTTAGGCTCTAAACAGTTATTTGGGGTTTGTGGTGATGTGGTGTTAGGATTTATGGAGCAAGTGACAAAAGGTCCCGTCAAACAAATTAATTGCTGCAATGAGCTCAATGCCGCTTATGCCGCGGATGGATACGCCCGTGTGCATGGTCTGGGGACGGTGGTAACCACATTTAATGTGGGTCCTTTAAGCGCAATTAATGCAATTGCAGGTGCTTTTGCTGAACATATTCCCGTGGTGATTATCGCTGGCGCCCCTGAGCGACATCATGCTTTAGCAGGGAGGATGTTGCACCATACTTTGGGACCGGATTATTCAGTGGTGCGTGAAATGTTTCGCAAAATAACAGTTGCTTGCGAATATCTTGATGATGTCGAAAAAGCGCCGGAGCAAATTGATAGCGCACTGGCTAAATGTTTATTTTATAAAAAACCGATTTATTTAGAATTGCCTGCAGATATGGTGGTTCAGCATTGTCCTGCGCCTGGGAAATTTGTTTATCTGGAAAAAACCAGTGATCCCGACACCTTGCTGGAAGTGGAAAATGAAGCTTATACCATGCTGACTGCCGCAAAACAGCCCGTGGTTTTATTAGGCTGGGAATTACTTCGTCATGGTCTACAACCACAAGTAAAAGCACTGATTGAAAAAACTGGCTATCCATTTGCCAGCTTTCCTACCGCCAAAACCACACTATCCGAGGATCATCCGCAATTTCTCGGAATGTATCAGGGCAGCTGGAGTCGTGAAGCGGTGAGAAAAGCGGTTGAAGAATCTGACTGTGTATTAATGCTGGGAGGTTTTTTTATTGATTCCGATACCGGCGGCTTCACTGCTAAATTAGCTAAGGACAAATTAATTCAGGCTAATTTTCAGGAAATCATTGTTAAACATCATAAATATAATAATGTTTTATTAGATGAGTTCATTGAAAAATTAACCAAGAAATTACCGAAAGCCAAACCGATTGCGATTATTTCTGCTGCTCAGGCACTCAAGGAAAAAAATCCCTATGTTCCTGTACCAAATGCAAAATTACTGGTAAAACGTTTCTTTCAACGTATCAATTCTTTTTTACGAGCTGACGATATTGTGCTAGCTGATGTGGGTGATTCGCTATACAGCACTTCGGGCATGTTGTTTCCGCCGAATATCACTTTCATCGCTGAATCTTTTTATAATTCGATTGGTTATAGCGTGGGAGCGGCCTTGGGTGCTTGTACGGAGCAAAAGCGTCGCACATTATTGTTTGTTGGTGATGGTTCATTTCAAATTGGTGCGCAGGAAATTTCTACCATCATTAATTATGGTTATAAACCTATAGTATTTGTTTTAAACAATCATGGCTATGGGATTGAACGTGCGATTTATGATGGTCCTTATAATGATTTAGCTGAGTGGCGCTATCATCTTCTACCGCAAGCTTTAGGCGGAGATCCCGGATTTTTAGTGCAAACAGAAGGCCAGTTGGAAGAGGCTTTGAGTGTTGCTGAGAAAGCCAAGAAATTAACTTTCATTGAGATTCAGGTCGATAAATTTGATTTTGGTGATACCTTGCGGAAAGCGGGAGCAGCCATGGCGGTGAGTAGCAAAAATAGTTATGAGTAATAATTCTTTTATTAAGGCAATGGCATAAAGGGAGTTTTTACCTAAATATTTGCTAGCCTGATAGATCGGTGAAAGGCTGTGCGGAGCTTATTCAGAGGGACGCCGTAAATCCATCCATGGAGGCTCGGAACCGACATCCATGTCGGTTAACGCCCTCTTAATAAGCTCCGCACAGCCTTTCACCTTAGTGCCCCATTGAGGTAAAGAAAATATAAGAGTTATGATTTTTTTATAGAACATGTAAAAACTATCAGATACACACTTTTTTTAGCTAGAGAAATTAGAGTTCGTCGTCCCCGCTTTCGAAGTAAAATAGGCATAATTATTAGGTATTTGTGCGTTCCGTTAGAAGGGTGGGCAATAGATTCCCGCTTGATAGTACAATGTTCTAGAATAATTCGGTAAAGCAGGAAAGACGTGATCGAACAACTGTCTAAAAGGAAAATTTAAAATGATGAAAGCGCAAACTATTTCACAATTCGGTGATCCTTCGGTTTTTCAATCAGCTATGATTGAAAAACCGAGCGTAATCCCAGGTCATGTTCTAATCAAAGTGGCGGCTACTAGCGTCAATCAAATTGACTGTAAAATTCGTAGTGGGGCGGTGTCGGCTATTGCACCTGCTTTTCCCGCAGTTTTGCATGGCGATGTTGCTGGAACGATTGTGGCGGTGGCAGAGGATGTCAAGAATTTCAAGGTAGGTGATGAAGTGTATGGTTGTGCGGGAGGAATTAAAGGTACGGTAGGAGGTGCTTTAGCTGAATTTATGTTGGCTGATGCGTATTTATTAGCGCTAAAACCTAGTTCATATTCCATGCTTGAAGCAGCTGCTTTGCCCTTGGTGGGGATTACTGCTTGGGAGGCATTATTTGTAAAAGGGCATTTGCGGGCAGGAATGACTATCTTAATCCATGGTGGGTTGGGTGGGGTGGGTCATATTGCGGTCCAGTTGGCCAAATATAGCGGCGCCAAAGTTTTTACTACCGTACTTAATCCTGCTGATTTCACTTTGGCAAAATCCTTAGGTGCAGATGAAGTGATTAATGCCAAAGAAGAATCCGTTGAAAATTATGTGCAGCGCCTTACGCAGGGTAAAGGTTTTGATTTTGTATTTGATACAGTGGGTGGTCCCAATTTAGATAAATCCCTCGCGGCTGCCGCAATTCGGGGCCATGTGATCACTACCGCTGCGCGTACTACTCACGATCTAAGCCCTTTGCATAATAAAGCGCTTAGTTTGCATGTAGTGTTTATGTTGTTGCCGCTCATGGAAGGCAGAGGTCGTGAAGGACATGGAGAAATCCTGACTGAACTGGCAAAGGTCGTCGAGCAAGGAAAATTAAAAGTACTGCTGGATAAAAACCAATTTACTTTAGACACCGTCAGCAATGCTCATGCACTTTTAGAGTCTGGGAAAGCACGGGGTAAGGTGGGTATATCTATAGTTTGATATGCTGGTAGCGTCATTGATTTGGGAATTCACTCCAAATCCAATCATGTGCATACTAAGATTTTCGAGGAAAATCATCAGTGAAAAATTACCGTTGGGTCATTATTAGCTTAGCTTTTGTGGCCTTAGTTATTACTTACTTAGACCGCATTGCACTTTCATTTGCGATCGAACCGCTCGAAACTACTTTTCATTTAACTAATGCTGATTTCGGCCTCATTGCTGCTGGGTTTGGTATTGGTTATATGGTAATGACAGTTGGCGGTGGTGTCTTAGTCGATCATTACGGCTCACGCAAGATCTGGTCGATAGCAGCAATTATCTGGTCAATCGCCTGTGCATTATTAGGTTTTGCAACAGGTTTTTGGTGGCTTTTTATATTCCGTATTGTGTTGGGTATGGCAGAAGGTCCAAGTTTTCCTGCTTTAACCCGGGTGGTTGCAGATTGGCTATTACCTAAAGAACGCGCCAGAGCTTTGGCATTTGCATTGGCAGCTGTGCCATTATCCTCCGTTATTGGCGCACCATTGATTAGCTCACTCATTATTGCGTTTAATTGGCGGGTCATGTTTATCAGTGTCGGTAGTGTCGGCATCCTCTGGGGGGTCATTTGGTATCTATTTTTTCGCGACCGCATTGAGCAAAGCCGGCATGTTCTGCCTGAAGAGATCCAATGCATTCAATACGCCGAAGCGGCATTGCAACGATCATCAATCAAGCCATCAAAGGCAACTACCTGGCGTTTTATGCTATTTAACCCGTCATTGCTGAGTAACAACGTAGCTTTTTTTGCTTTTGGCTATCTGCTTTTTTTCGCACTGACTTGGCTGCCAGGATATTTTGAACAAATGTATCATATTAAACTCAAAGCTATCGGTTTGTTTCTGATTATTCCGTGGCTGACAGCAGCTCTTATGCTATTGCTGGGCGGATTTCTTTCCGATTGGTTATGGTTGCGCTATCGTAATCTGCGTATTGCCAGGTCGCATATTATTTGGATCAGCCAGATGTTATCGGCATTATGTTTTGTTGCAGTGATTTCGACACACTCTCCCGCTTTGGCTGTAGTTGGGATTTCTTTGGGGCTTGGTTTTGGTTTGCTGCCCAATGCGGTTTTTTACGCGATTAATACAGATTTGGCCAAAGATCGGGCGGGGACTAGTCTGGGAATCATGGATTGCGCTCTTGCCTTGGCTGGAATTCTGGCGCCTTATCTCACCGGCATGCTTTCTACCATGACTGGCAATTTCAATATGGCTATTTATTTGATGTGTGGATTGACGTTCATAGGCGCGCTGGGCATTATCATTTTCCAAAAACCTGATCAGGTTCTGCAATCACTGCGCAGCTGAAGTTTTGAAAATTCTGATAAACATCCAAGCCGCAAAAAATAAATAAAGACTTTGCACCAGGAAAACCACCTTAAACGCAACTAAAGGGACGTTGCGTTGCAAATCGCTAGGGCCAATTACGGCGATCATGGTCAACGCCGCTAAAGCAATGCCGAAACTGCCGCTTACTTGCACAATCCCACTATAAAAGCTAGAACCTTGACTCACATAAGGTTCATGTAGATATTTATAGGTTAAGGTGTTCATGAGCGTAAATTGTGTGGACATTGAAAAACCGGTGATAAATTGCTGCGCAATCAGCAAGCCTGGCATGAGCCAAATTGCCTGTAGGCTATAACTGCAAAATACTAGAATCAGAACGACGTTGTTTATTAACAACAGGGGTTTATAGTTAAAACGCTTAAGTAATGGTGCTATCAAAGGTTTGTTTATTATCACGGCAATCGCTAATGGCACCACAAAAAAACTGGACTGCATCGCAGTATAACCATAACCCGCCTGTAATAATAACGGCACTAGAAAGGGTTGGGCGCTCAAGGTCAGACGAGTGAATAAACTACTCATAGCGGCATTCATAAAGAATGGCTGCCGAAAGATCGCCAAGTCAAAGACAGGATTAGGATAATGCCGAGCATGAAAATAGTAAGCAGCAAAACACCCCAAGGTAGTAATAAGTAAGGCAAGTTTAATGAGCCAACTGATATCATTTTGAATCGCAATATCAAATAAAAACAGCAGAGCAGCCAGTGCAATACCGATGAATATGAAACCCAGAAAATCAAAGTGTGTCTTGATGCGTTCTCGAAAAGCCGGTAAGTGGCGAGCAATATAATAAATCCCAAAAATGCCCAGCGGGACATTGACAAAGAAAATCCAACGCCAGTTTAAGTAAGTAGTTAATGCTCCGCCAATTAAAGGTCCCAGTAACATACCCAGCACTGCAGCGCCTGATACCTTGGCGATCGCTATGACCAATTCCTGATCCTGAAAAACCCGAACCAGAATTAAACGTCCTACCGGTAATAAAAATGCGCCGCCAACGCCTTGCAATAAACGAAATGCAATCAATATAGGTAAATTAATGGCCAGCCCACAGCCAATGGAACTCATCGTAAAAATAATGATTGCCAGGATTAATGCCTGTTTATCACCAATTCGATCGGCCAACCAGCCACTAATAGGAATAAATACGCCTAAGGATAATAAATAAATGGTGAGCGCTGCCTTGAGCTGGATTGGATTGACGTTTAAACTATGGGCAATCTGTGGTAAAGAAGTGTTGAGAATGCTTGAATCGAGCATCTCCATGCCCATGGCGATGGCGACTATCTGCAGAATAATAGTTTTACTGACAGTGGGTAATTTTGACAATAAACATATCTCATGGAAATGTAGATCAAGCCAACAAAAAGAAAGCTGCTTTGAAATATAACAATGTAGCGATCGAAATATCTGATTGCAATTAAAAAGTGAACGAGTAGTTTCATATACTCAGAAACAAGAGCACCTTAACAGTTGGGCAGGGCATGTACAGTTTAAGCATACTCTGGCCTTTTTTATACCATCATTTAACAAAAATCCATTACGAAAAAGATGAAGAGCGAGGACGAATTCCACTGCCTGATACTCGCTCATCGACATCTGATTTTACAACGAAACCTGAAAAGGAAGTAGAACGAGGAAGTGACTTGGCTTTTTCTTCCGCAACAACTGGTTCCACACTGAAAGCTTGAAAAAAGCCGAAACTGCTGGAAGTTGAAGAACTGGAGCTGCTACTACTTGAAGTTCCAGAATGCACCACATACTCTTCAAAAACTCCTGTCACTGACATTTTTTTTCTGCTCATTTCATTCACAATCACCTCTTTGGGAACACCGCTTTGCAACAATGCTTGAGCAGCCACCTGCCTCATAACTGCATGACCAGCGCAATGTTCTAGTAATTTCTCAGCCACATCTGCTTGAGTAGGGCGATAAGTAAACCTTTGGTACAATTCAATTCCCATTTTAAAATAGTGTACGGTCTGAGCAAAATTTTCTGTACTTCTAATTTCTCTACAAGAAACGCTAACGTGCTGCTCCATATATTCTTTCAATAAAAGCTCCACACTGTAATTTAATTTCATACAATAATCTTCAAGCTTGAATTCAAAATCTGCCCATGAAGTGGAATGAACCATTGTTCCTGCAAGATTGATCGGTAACCCCTTTAGCCATTCAAAAGACAGTCGCTTTTTTATACAGTCAATCATGAATGTCATTGTTTCTGAAATGTCAGCCTCCAAAGTTGACAGATGTAACACCCCTTTTTCTTTTAATTCCTTTTGCGCTTTAATGGTTTCCTTTGCTTTTTTAACAGGCGTTGAGATAAGTTTACGGAACACCTCAGCACCAACATTCATGCCTCTAAATCGCATGGCTTCGATGATCTGAACTGGTTTAAAGTTAAACGCAAGTAGTGATCGAGCAATTATCTGCCTTGTTACCAGATTGCCACAATACTGTGGATCTAGCAAAACATCTAATATATCTTTCGTCGGTGTCTGGAAAAATTCCTTAAGATAAAAAATACCTATCTGACATTGATGTACTGCCTTATCAAATAATGATTGGCTTGTGATTTTGTGACTATAATAGAAAACAGTTATCATATACGCACGGAATATGTCTAAAGAGTCGACCGCTTGTTCGAACATCTCATGAATGGCTTGCTCGACCTCAGCTTTTGCCATATCTATTAGGTCAGAAGACTTGTCTTTCCGCTTGATATCTTGTTTTTGTTTTACCAACGTTTGCTCTACCATAAAATCCCGAATTTGCGCTTCAAGTTCCACTACCGAGCTGCCCTTCAGCGATTTCTTTATTAATTTCTCATCTGTTGCTTCATTCATTTGCACATCTCTTCTAGTCAATGGTTTATTTTATTTATTCAATCCTAGTATATAGCAGTAACCCAAGCCTCATCCTAATACATTCCCCAGAAATTATCAATAAAGCTCTTGATTGCCGACAATTTTTGCGAGATAATCACCTTGTTTTATCAAGTATTGTTCAATCAATTTTATTCACTTTCATTGAGGTGTTCTATGAAATCTAAACGTGTTTTAGCCGTAGCTGCCACTTTATTGGCAAGCGCATTATTTATGAGTAGCGCTTCTGCCTGTTTTGTCAGCAATTTCTTCAAGTCTCACTCCAATCCCCAACCTACTTCTTCTCAAACGAAGTAATCCGTCAATCGACGCTGTTAGTTTAGCTATATGTCCCCTGTCATCTTTTTATTGCAAAAAAGATGACAGCGGGAGCTATTTGTTCCAACCAAAAAAGTTATATACGTAAAAACGTAGGATCCCCACATATTCATGCATGGCAAAATCAGCCAGCGCAAGATTATATCCTTTCGGGGAAAAGCTGATGTTGGAAATGCTATAATCGGCTATTTCAGGGGTAGCATGAATTCCAAAGTGAGAACTATATAATAAAGCACGTTTCATATGGTAAGCTGAAGTGACCAGAAATATTTTATCGTAATTGCGGGATTTTAAAATAAAACTAGTAAATTTAGCATTTTCAAAAGTATTCTGACTGCGTTGATCTAAAAGAATATCCGCTTGTTCTATACCTAAATCCCGAAAAACTTCTTGATAGACTAGAGCCTCTGGTTTGCCCGTAGCCAGTGGATCGCCACCGCTTATGATCAATGTGCACTGCGCAGCAGCCTTCTTGCAAGCCAAATAAAGTTGCATGGCTTCGACCATTCTTGCATAACCAAAAACATTCGATTTAACTTGGTGTAATTCTGGTATTTTTACAGCGCCTGCCCCAAACATAACGATCGCATTATTTTTCCCCCACTGCGGAGGACCGGGATTAAAATACGCTGCCTGTAGCCCAGGCAATAGCCAAGCCTGCATGAACCCACAAGTTATAATTATAAATAATAAAATAGTGCCTGAAAGAAATAGAATTGCGGCTTTCCGATAGCTAGTAAAAAACAAGCATGCGGTAATGATTAGCAAAAGAAATAGCAGAAATGTGAACACAGCAAGGTCTCTTAAAACTTATTTCTGGCCAATAAGGCAATGATTGCAAATAGTATAACATATAGGGTCATACAGTACTTAATGGATTGCGCAGATGTGACCCCATTTGACTTTTCCCTGGTAATTCTATACTCTAAAATCATATCTTTCAGGGCGGGGTGAAATTCCCCACCGGCGGTAATCATCTCAGATGAAAGCCCGCGAGCGCTTTTCTTTGAAAAGGTCAGCAGATTTGGTGAAAATCCAAAGCCGACGGTTATAGTCCGGATGGAAGAAGATATTGAACCACTCTCAGGTAATATCGTAAATCAGCAGCACTTTTGCCTATGATCTATGATATTGCTGGCTGCTTTGATTCCTGCCGTTCAATTCGCCCTGATTTCATGTAAGTACACAGGGTGAATGATGCAAAATTCTCATCTCCATTATATGTCTTTAGCGCTGGAATTAGCCAAACGCGGGCGCTTGACTGTTTCTCCCAACCCCATGGTTGCATGTGTCATCGTTAAAGAAGGGCAAATCATTGGGCAGGGTTGGCATGAATTTCCAGGGCAAGCCCATGCAGAAGTAAATGCCTTGCGGGAATTAGGAGATCAAGCACAGGGCGCAACTGCCTATGTGAGTTTAGAACCATGTTGCCATACGGGCAAAACACCACCCTGTACAAAAGCTTTAATTGAAGCTGGCATTCAATCAGTTTATGTGGCTTGTCTGGATCCCAACCCTTTGGTTGCTGGAAAAGGTGTACAAGCGCTTTTGCAGGCTGGCATCCAGGTCACTACGGGAATTTGTGAATCAGAAGCCATAGCCTTAAATAAAATATTTTTTCATTACATGCAGACCAAACGGCCTTATGTTATTAGCAAATGGGCCATGTCTTTAGATGGAAAAACCATCACTCATAACCAAGACGACCGCGCCATATCTGGTGACGATTCATTGACCCATAGCCATGAAACCAGACAAATAGTGGATGCCATTGTGATTGGCGCTCGGACGGCAATCCATGACAATCCTCAGCTCACAGTCAGGCGGGTAGAGACAGCAAAGCATCCACTACGCTTTATTCTCGCTGGACGGGAAAATTTGCCGTTCAACTTAAAATTATTCGATGCCTCGTTACCGGCAAAAACCATAGTGATTGTTCCTGACGATATAAATCAGGCTTGGTTGCAAGCTGCCAAAAATAAGCACATTGAGGTCTGGAAGTGTGCGCGGAAGGATGGAAAAATAGATTTAAACGACTTTTTAGACCAGCTGGGTTCGGCGGGTGTCACCAGCTTATTAGTAGAAGGTGGGGAAACCCTACACGCCAGTTTTTTTCGCGAGAAACTGGTCAAGCAAATCCAAGTATATCTTGCACCCAAAATCATCAGTCAACTGGAAAAAAAATTGCAGCTGTCCGCAATGACGATGCAGACCTTGGGTGAGGATATTTTTTTAGAAACGACTCTGTGAGGAAAAACTTATGTTTACCGGCATTGTTGAAACTTTAGGAACGGTTAAAAATATCAGCAGTAACGGTGGCTGCCGAAGATTTCGGATTAAGCCTGATGCTGATTTTACTGATTTGGCTATTGGCGATAGTATTTCAGTCAATGGTATTTGCTTGACCGTGGAGCAATTAGAACAAGATGAATTCTATGTTACCAGTGTTCCCGAAACCTTGCGTTTAACTAATTTGTTTACACTCGCGGAAGACACTATCGTCAATCTTGAGCGCGGCATGTTATCTGGAACGCGAATCGGCGGCCATTATGTTCAGGGACATGTCGATGGCGTAGGCGAAATCATAGATCTTCAGCACGATGGCGATGCCGCTCTGCTGCTAAAAATCGGCCTACCTAAAAACCTGGCTAATTATATTATCAAAAAGGGATTTATTGCTTTGGATGGCATGAGTATTACGATTGTCGATGTCGGTCAACAGTGGTGTAGTGTAACACTAATCCCACACACCATTGCGAATACCATCGCCAAAAAATATTATGTCGGCAGCCTGGTCAACATGGAAGTGGATATGATTGCTAAATATATCGAAAAATTTCTGGATTCACGTCATGAAAAATAAAGTTGAAACTGCGCTTACTGCATTAAAAAATGGTCAAATGATTTTATTAACCGATGATCAAAATCGAGAGAACGAGGGCGATCTTATTTTTCCCGCGGAAAAAATTACGCCGGAAGTAATCAACTTTATGATTCGAAACGGCACTGGCATTGTTTGTGTGGCATTGTTGCCGGAACAAATACAGCATCTGGATTTGCCGTTGATGGTACCTCCGGAGAATAATCATAGTAAGCATGGGACGCCATTTACTATTCCGGTTGATGCACGCGCTGGTATTGCCAGCGGTGTTTCCGCGTTTGACAGAGCGAAAACCATTGAAGTAATTATGAATTCTCAATCTATGCCCAATGATCTGGTCAGGCCCGGGCATGTTTATCCTTTACAAGCCAGAGCAGGTGGAGTTTTGGAACGGGCAGGGCATACTGAAGGCGCAGTTGATATTGTGCGTTTAGCAGGTTTTAAACCGGCTGGAGTTATCTGTGAAGTCATGAATCCTGATGGCAGTATGGCCAGAGGCGAAGCACTTGAGGCATTTGCTCAGCAACACCAAATAACGATGCTTACCATCCAAGATTTAATTCAATATCGACTCGCATATGACAATCAAATTGCCGAACAAGCCAGTACTGAGGTTTCTTTAGTAAATTATGGCGCGTTTCGTTTAACCGTATTGCAGGAAAAGTATTTTCCTCATCAACACATGACGTTATTTAAGCCACCCAGCGACCCGACTCAATCTTTACTGGTGCGTATTCACTCCTCTTGCGCCACAGGTGATATTTTTCAATCCGCTCATTGTGATTGTTACGATCAATTGCATTACTCACTGAGCAGAATCAGCGAAGAGGGTGGCTTGTTAATATATCTAGATCAAGAAGGCAGAGGCATTGGTCTGCTGAATAAAATTAAGGCTTATGCCTTACAGAGAAATGGTTTCGACACTGTAGAAGCTAATGAACAATTAGGTTTGCCTGTGGACAAACGGCAATACTATATTCCGGCGCAGATGTTACGACAGTTAGCTATACCAGCCATTCGGCTATTAACCAATAATCCACAGAAAATTGCCGGACTGCATGAATATGGTTTTTCTGCTGTAACCCGGGAAGCCATACCCACTTTCTCTCAGTCCTGTAACCGTGATTATTTACTCACCAAAAAACAAAAACTCGCACATGCTATTTATATTTGAGGACATTTATGAAACATCTAAAAAATCAGCGTTTTGCCATAGTCGTCAGTGAATTTAATGCCGATGTGACGGAAAAATTATTGCAAGGCGCTATTAACCGATTGCTGGAGCTCGCAGTTGTTAAAGAGTGCATCACTGTCATTAGAGTGCCAGGTGCAGTAGAAATTCCACTGGCTGCTAAAATGTTGGCAAAAACTGAAGTCTACCAGGCGATCATTTGTCTGGGTGCAGTCATACGCGGCGAGACAGACCATTATGATTATGTTTGCCAGATGGTAAGTGAAGGTTGCTTAAAAGTCATGCTTAAGCATGAAATTCCTGTCATTTTTGGTGTGTTAACCACAGATAATGATGATCAAGCATTAGAACGCACGGGTGGTAGACATGGTCATAAAGGTGTTGAAGCAGTCGATTCAGCCTTTAAAATGCTGGCGGTTATTGAGCAAATCGGGCAGGTTTAACTATGCCTATCGCCCTGTAAAACTAGTGGATGGTTCAACAGTCTCAATGCTAGATACAGCAGAAAATCAAGTAGAATACCCACAGCCTGACACCCCAAAAAAGGGGTTGTATTTCCTAAGGTCGTGAATAGTTACAAACTATATATATTAGTTAACAAAAATTTAAAGGGATTGCTTTTCCCTCGCTTGTTAACCAAACTTTATGCCTTTTGGCGTTGGCGGAAAGTCATCCGAAGAATAACTAGGCAGATTGCCAGGCTCATAATGTTTAATCATGAAGGGGGACTCAACTTTAGGAAAAAATGTTGATTTATTGCTAGGTGTTGTTAGCAATGCAGTTGAGCTCATCGGAGAACTGCTTTTATCTTCTAATGCTTCCAGCCAATTTAGAGGATTGCATTTTGCTCTGTACTCAAGTAATTTTTCTTTTATTTTTTCATGCTCGATTTTTGATGCTAAATAATCACAAAAACGATAACTCTGAAATAAGCTGGGATGGGCTAACTTTACTTTCTCTAGCAATACAAGGTTTCCTGCAGAGAGTAAAGTAATAAATTTTTTGGGCGATATAGTGCGAAGAAGTTTTCCATCAGTATAAAAACTAATTTTTTTGAGGTAATCAAAATTTATTTGATATCCTCCAAAAAAGTTAAACTCAGAGGTGTCGCTAATATTTTTTCCTAGCATCTGCAAAAATTCAATTAAAGCTTCATCTGTCAAGGCGGAAATTTGAGAGTAAGTTTGGTTAATGAATGCATGTGCAGAACGATTTTGATCATTTTTGCTGCAAAGATTATCTAAAAACCTAAAAAAATTTAAGGTTAGTATCTGGTGCACTTTAGAGATATCATAAGCAATCAATAGAGGTTGATCTATTTCGCAGGAATAATATTGGCTGCCAACAAATGATGATTTCATGAAAAAAGGGGTAGTATTCATCGAAGTGAGTTTGCCAGTATGGCAAAAGTCTATGCATGATTTGCCAAGGTTAATTGTTCGGATTTCATTTAAATCATAACCAAAATCTCTTTGCTTGAAAAAGGCACAGTGGTTATGTGTTGCGCTTTCTTTCGTTAAAAACCTATCAAAATCTATGACAAGCTCAACGCTCTTATCTCTTAAGTAAATTGACTGAACTTTGTTTGTCGCGAAAAATATTGTATTAGAATCGCCACCTAGACGATCCATATCATCAGCCGTAGCGCGAAATGGCATGTAATTTCGTTGAAGGTTCTTTCGTCCATAGAGTAGATCTAAAGCCGAACCTAATGTTTCTGTAGCTGTACAGTGTCTTATTTCAGAGAAAAGTTTCACCTTTTCTGATGCTTTCAAAATCCTTTTAGCTAATTTGGGAGAACATTTTTTTGGGACATAAGGTCTATTCGCATCGTGCAAAATAGCACCAGACTTCTTTAGTTCTGCTTTGGCATCTGTTTTATATTTAGATGACATCCTGGCGATACGGTGTTGCTCCTCAGATTGTCGAATTTTATGGCGAGTATATCGTTGCGCATGAATAATTCTTGCCTCTACAGATTTTCCATTTCTCTCCAGAAAAGATGAAACAGCTAGTCTTGCTGATTGCTCTGATTCTTCAACTGTCTTTGGTATTTTTCTTTCTGGAAATAATGAAGCTTTAGGTCGCGGCAGATATTTTCCAAATAAATCTATTAAAGTCTGATCTTCATACAAATAAACGCTTCTAACTAAAACACCATCTTGCAAGCTCTCTGGGATCAATATTACACCGCCACTGCTTTCTTTGCCTTTTAATTTTTTTAGATTTTTTTCTATTTGTTCATATATTTTTTTTTGATCCGAAGGGCTTTGTTTTATATAATTTTCAGTAAGTATTCGCAATGTGGCTGCCTCAAATGACAATCCTAAGTAAAATTTAATATACTTGTAATTTTCTTCGTTCGAAGAAATATCCTCCATTACGCGAATAAATTCAGGAGTAAATTTTCCCACAGGCTCTGCCTGAATTGATTTCCACAACTTTTCTATTTCTAGCATATCAACATCGTCGTCAGACAGACGCCTGTTTCCAAATTTGTTAATTTTTTGGGTTAACTTTAATTCTAGTTCTCTCATGATTTTGTATATTTCTACTTTAATTGATGTGGATTTCAAATGCCGGGCTTGGTCTAAGTTTTAACGCGGAGGAAAAAAGTTACTCCCCTTTCCGGAATCCCTCGCTTTTACGGAGGATGACGGGGAGCAAGTAGTTGTGTTTCCTCCAAATTGATTTTATAGACTTAACAAAAGGAAGCTTGAGATAAACTTTATCGCTCACAAGAAATATAGCAACAGCAAGATGAATCGCCAATATACTCCAATAAATATAGCGAAAATCTGGGTTGGGAACCAATGGAAAATATCCTAGTATATAACATAGTGAGGACAGAATCAGGACGCGTATGCATAAAATTATTTTCTTATTTCCCACTAAAAATAAAGAGAGAAATCCAAAAATAATATTCCAAATTAACCAAAAATAAGGCTTGAAAAAATTCGGCAAAAAGTCAATACTGCTTTTAACGGCAGATTCATAGGGTGTGGTCAGGGCATTTCTTTCTTTCACCACTCCCCATGAATTATCTACTGTGCCAAATTGCGTGGTATAAAATGGATCTTTTTTATCATTGCGGATAAAATTTAAAAAACAGGCTAATCTATATTTCAGATAAATTCTGGGATATTTTATGACAGCGCCCAGCCATAAACTGCTTCTTACTTGATGCCAATTTTCCTTAGTGTATTCCTTTGACTCAGCCCGAGCTATTTTATGTATGCAAGACAGTGAGGTATTTAGTTTTTTACTACATAGCTGGACAGTTTGATCATCCACAAAAGGAATGAGATTTTTATTCACAGCCGCGGAGATATGCACTAAATCATCAACCATCATAAATATTTCAGGATGCTGCTTTTGGGCATGTAGAATTTTATAATTGATCAGATAAGCAGCACTTTGAAATATTAATAATAAAACCAGCGTATATATTGCAGTACTAATGAATCGGAGATCAGGCTTTAAATATCTTGCCAACAACCAAAAAAAGGGTATAACCGCAAAAAATGCATTGCCACGCACCATAAAAGCATACAGTAGCATAGGGATTATAATGACCGTGGAGAAAAGATTTTTTCTTTCAGTCATGATAAATACCGTACTAGCCGCTAACAAGGTATAGGCTAGACCTACATCTTTCCATAACACACCCTCAAAATTTGACAACCAGGGCACTAGGCCAATCAATAAAAACAGCCCGGCGGTTTTTTGGGCACGAAAATGAATAGCCAAAGCCCCCAAACTACCCCAGAGTAATAATAAGTGAAAAAACAACATGCCCTGAGGACCAGGGAAAATGAAGTTTAAAATCCACCACCACCAGGACATAATAGGGGGGTGCCAGTCACTATAAATTTGGGTCTTGGATTGGATATATTGATCCATGGAATCCGGTGACATATATCCAGGGTAGCAGGCAATGTAGAAGAATAAAAAGCCTAGTAATGCGATGAGCAGATAAATACAGGCTCGCCCTAATAATTTGTCATTTTCTACATTATATTGCGGAGTCATAAAGGAGAGTCTCAGGGAGTAAGGCCTTTAAGTGAACTTAATTTTAATTTAAGATGAGCCATCTGTATTTGAAACATGTGGGGTTAATAAAGCAGCAATTAAAACTGATTCCACCGATTCTTTCAAGCTATGTTCTGTCTATAGAGACTTTTAAATGAAAAAACCACCCCTGATGCGTCAAACAGTCGAGCTTTCCAACTATCCTGAGCTTGTCGTCATTTATCTGGGGATGAGGGTAAATGCATGGACAGGCTTGAAAACCTTATTAGGTTTTGGTCCAAAAATTTCAAAATCAGTAGCGGATCATCCTGATGGCTTGTTATTACATGAGAATATGATTTTTTCAATATTCCCGCTACATTTCGGCATGCGACAATATTGGCGTGATTTTGAAGCGCTTGAGTCTTGGGTAAGATCAGATCCACACCGACAATGGTGGAAGGAATTTCTAGGAAACTCCAAGGGCACAGGTTTTTGGCATGAAGCTTACTTCATGGAGGGGGGCATGGAAGCTGTCTATCTAAATATGGTTAAGAAAACTGGATTTTTATGTTTTGCACCGGCATTAGAGGCTCGCAATAGCATGTTTTCGGCCAGACAGCGAATTCATAAAGCAGATAATCCCAGTAAAAAAGAAGCACCGGTAAGTGAGCAGAAAATTTATCAAGACAAATAATCGCTCATGCTTCACAAGCTCTTAACATAGGGTTTTATTATGAAAATTTTTCTTACGGGCGGTTCGGGTGATTTAGGCCGAGTTCTAGCCTATCTATTACAAAAAAGGGGAGATACAGCTTTACGTTTTGATGTGCGTCAGCCATCAGATTTTTTTGGTCAATTTATTGATGGCTCAATTTTAGATCGAGAAGATTTATCAAAAAATTTATCGGATGTGGATTGCATTATCCATATTGCTGCATGGCACGGATATCATGAATTCACTCGGCAAAAAAATGTCTATAATTTTTGGGATTTGAACGTTACTGGAACCTTTAATGTATTTCAGGCAGCGCTGGAAAATAATATTAAAAACATTATTCTTATTTCAAGTGAAAGTGTCTCTGATAAAAATGGCGTGTATGGCTGGACAAAAGTATTGAGCGAACAAATTGCCCAACATTATTTTGAGAGCAATTATTTAAATATTCTCACATTGCGACCAAGAGCATTTATTCCCTATTGGAATCATGATGTTTATAAATCCTATATTGAATGGGTAAAATGGTACTGGAAGGGTGCTGTACACATTAATGATGTGGCACAGGCAGTAATCCAAGGAATTGATCTTTTATCAAGAAAAAATTTAGATCAACATTTAATTCTTCCTATTGACGGTGCATACGAATATACACAACATGATTTAGTGAATTGGGACAAAAATGGCCCGGAAGAAACATTCAAAAAGTATTATGGAAAATTTTATGATATCGCTATAAGTTTTGGTTTGGATCCTTGCCTAAAACCGATCATACAAAATATTACTGAAACAACTCGTTGGTTGGGTTATAAACCACAGTATAGTTTGATGAATGTTTTAGAAGATTTGTCAAACTATAAGCAACAAGGTCCTCCCGTAAAATTTGATTAACATGTAACTGAGTAGCTGTATGTGCAGTGACCCCAAAGCACATAGAGATTAATAAACGACAATTAAAACTGATTCCAATGATTCTTTCAAACCATACCGACATGTTAAACAAAAAACTAAGCGGGGCCATTTTATTTGTTGCAATATCGTCTTTAATATCTATGTATACAGTTTCAAATGCGGCTCAAATACCTACTCAGCAACTAACCCCCATACTCTCAGCTAAACCAGGTGTGAATAGTATTACGCCGGATTGGCTTTTAAGCATGCCTGAACCTAGCTGGGAACGTCCAGCAATTGAATGGCAAGATAATTCGAATATACTCTATTCGCTTCCACCAATAACAGAAAAAAAGGATTGGGAAATCGAAATTCTTAATCTATCCAACCATAAGAAAAGAATATTAGGTGAAGGATCTGCACCAAAACCTTCCCCGGATGCTAAGTGGATTGCTTTTACTCGAGGTGAAGGAAAAGAAAAACAACTTTGGATTATGCGTAAAGATGGTAGGGACGCAAAAAAACTTTCTAATATTAAAGATGGTCTTGGTATTTATCAATTTTCCTATGATTATTTCTGGTCGCCTGATTCACAGAAAATTGCATTAGAACATCAGCCTTTAATTATGCCTTGGGAACAAAAGAAAAGACCTGAAAGTAAAATAACTATTATAAATATTTCAACGGGAGAATCTAAGGTATACAAGACATAATTACTAAACCAATCACTCCTAAAAATATGGCATTAAGTGAAGTTCGCGAAGTTGACTGGAAAACTCCTGACTATCCTATTCACATGCGAGGTTTATTATTTCTACCATTGAACTATGAAGAAGGACGTCGTTACCCGCTTATCATTGATATACATGGTGGAGGTCCAGGCGCTAGCATATATTTGCTTGGAGGGCTCCTCGTTACAACACCCCTTGAATGGCATATGTGGGCTGCTAAAGGTTATGCGGTATTTGTTCCAGAGTTTCGTTCATCAGCTTCATTTGGATCACTTGCAATTAGGCGAGATCTTTTACAAAAATATGATATTCTTAACGCTGATCTAAAGGATATAGAAGCAGGTATTGATAAGTTGATTGCACTTGGCATTGTAGATCCTGATCGATTAGCTATTATTGGAAATAGTGCAGGTGCAGCCCGTGCGAATTGGTTTGCAGCCACAACACAACGCTACCGAGCAATAGTTTCCAAGGAAGGATGGGCAGATGAATTTATTTCGTCCTTGAAAGATAAACCTTCACAACGAATCTATTCTTTATATGGTGGATCTCCATGGAGTGTTCCTCAAAATTACTTAAAAAACTCTGCACTTTATCATTCATTCGGTGCCACCATACCCACGTTATTTTTAATGGGAAATCCTGAACGAGGCGGAGCGGATCCTTATGGTACGGTAAAATTATTTTATTATGCTCTAAAAGCGCAAGGGGTAAAAACTAAATATATAAAATATTCTGATGAAGGACATGTATTTAAAAAACCTTCCCATCTGCGTGACGTTATTGAGAGGAGTATTAAATGGATTGATGGATATATGAAATTAGATCCAAGTTCTATTATTGGGAGAGATTGATGCTTTCCTAGATTGGAGCAGAGCTCAAAAGTTCTAATACTATCGCTCTAAAGTAAACCCTAATTAAAAAAGGCCGAATATAGTGAATGAAAATTTAAGTTCGAAAAATCTAGGATCAAAATCAACGTTTAACCTGGAAGAAAAGGCTTAATATGAAATTGGATCAAAAATTGGGCGCTTCTCTCTGGATTCTTAGCATACAATACTTTGTAACTCAATTTGTGGTTGCACGAGCTTGGAAAAATTCTTTTAGTCTTACAGATAATACTATAAGTGACCTCGGTAATACTGCCTGTGCCACGTACGGTAAAATGTATGTTTGCTCGCCTCTTCATCACTGGATGAATGCCTCATTCATATTATTAGGAATCTTTCAAGCGAGTGGCGGATTAATCCTTTGTAAACGCGCTATAAATAACAAAACGAAAAACCTCGGTTTTGATTTTATAGTTTTAGCGGGAATAGGGACGATATTGGTTGGTATTTTTCCCGAAAATACCGTGATTCAGCTTCACATGATAGGAGCTGCACTGCCTTTTTTAATTGGCAATTTAGGTTTAATTCTTCTTGGCCCAAATCTGAAAGTTCCAAATATATTAAGGGTATATACATGGGTTTCAGGGATTATCTCCCTGGTAGCATTATTACTATTAGTAACTCATAATTATTTATCTATTGGTAATGGTGGGATGGAAAGATTAACGGCTTATCCACAAACAATCTGGTTGATAGTTATTGGGATTTATATACTTTGCCAGAATTCGCAAATCGACAATATTTAAACTTAAGCTTTTGAGGTACTCAAAAAATTGCCGAATGTAAATAGGTGCGTCCATTATTTGAATTCAAGGCCTGAATTCAACTCATAACTGCAACTTTTGAATAATTTTTATACAGGAAAAAGTTTTATAATCTTTTCTGTTAAATTTTTCAGGGAGTTGCATACAGTGGGTTATAATCAGCTTGATTATCTAAAACGTTGCAAAATTTATGGCTTGTGGCGAGCAGGGCATAATCAAACCCAAATAGCAAAAGAGGTTGGGGTACATAAGTCTTCCATTAGTCGGGAGCTTAAGAAAAACCTTACCTTTGTTAGAACAAAGCGGCGAGCCGCGTATTCACGATTACAGGTGACAATGGTAGCGAGTTTGCCTATCATGAGAAAATAGCCCGTGAGTTACAGGCTGATTTTTACTTTGCGCCTCCTTATTCGTCTTGGGAACGTGGGCTCAATGAAAATACAAATGGGTTAGTTAGGCAATATTTAAAAAAGGCAGTGATTTTGGTGCAATTGGCGATGATGAATTATTACTTATCATGGATAGATTGAATAATCGACCCAGAAAATCACTGGGATATGCGACTCCTAATGAGGTATTTCTGTCAGGATAAATGGGATGGAAAAAAATAACTAATTTATAAACATCTAATTTAGATATTGGAGATCTGCTGTAATTAAATTAACCTTGTCTTGCAACTAAATTAAAAAGGATAATGGTATGCATGAGCGAAAAAGCGCTAAAAATAAAAAAACTGTTTTTATCACAGGAGCATCAAACGGTATCGGGCTTGCCGCTGCAGAACGATTTGCAAAAGATGAAAATGAATATATTGTTATTGCAACTGCACGTTCACCAGAAAGTAGTCCAAATTTATTAGCACTAGCAAAACAATATAGAAATTTATCAGTTAAAAAACTGGATGTCACTGATAGCGAAAAAGATATCAATGCACTGATTGATTCAATAGGCAAAATTGATGTTCTAATTAACAATGCAGGTATAGGAATTGTTGGTACAGCAGAATCATTTAGCTTAGCACAAATACAGCGTATCATTGATACTAATGTGTATGGGGTTGTGAAAGTGACCAATGCTGTATTACCTGGCATGAGAACTCAAAATTCAGGCGTAATTATAACAATTAGCAGTATTGTTGGCCCACTTCCCGATATGCGTCAATGTTTTTATTCTGGTAGCAAAGCCATGGTTGAACATTATACTGCTCAGCTAAGAAATGATTTAAAAGACGCTGGCTACAAAATTACTGTTGCCAATATTCACCCTGGACCTGTTGTAACAAATTTTGAGGCTTCAGCATCTATTGGCGAACGATTTAATGGACGAGAAAATCCTTATCCACAAATGCAAGTAAATGTAAATAAATGGCGGGCTTTAATGAAAGAAGGTAGGCATGTTTCAGAAAGTGTAGATACAATTTTCAGGGTAATTAATTCTGAAAAACCTGTGTTTTGGAATCCAACAGAACCAAGGGTGCACGATACTTTTGCAGAGGTTTATTGTGATCCTACGGGTGAAAGATTTTCAGAAGGACCTTCTTTTTCATCAAAACCACAGAAAGTGCCAATCGAAATGATGATGTTTGGAAAAGCACAGCCTACTGTTGTTGAGCTTTCTGGGAAAGAAACGACCCCAGAAACCCCATTACTATCCAAATTATGATGAAGTATGCTGAATTTAAAAGGGCGCCGCATGCTATTTAGCGAAAATGAATAATATTTAGGTGGTTGCACTTATTGGTTGAATTCACCCATTAACCCAACCCCAATACCTCCGATAAACTTTATTATCGGAGGTATTGTCTCTCGTACTCAGCGCGGATTCAACTGATAACTGTAACTTCCCATTCTCATTATCTTTCATTTAACTGATGAAGCAAAATTATAAAAAATCTGTGCCCAATCAAAATCATCTCGTAGTCCAGGATCAATGCCCATCCGAACAATTACTAAACGCTTTTGTGGCGATATGTAAAGATATTGCCCTCTATGGCCAATGGCCAGGTAATCATTTTCATTGCCAGATTTGCTTGGGCGTTTTAATCCCCACCAAAAATATTGGTAATATCGCTGTTTGCCCCAGTTAGGATAATAGCCGGACTTTTTAGATATTGGTTGTGTTGACTCTATAATCCAGGTTTTGGTAATGATTTGCTTATTATTCCAACTACCATTTTGTAAGTACAATAAACCAAATCTGGCGTAATCGATGGCAGGCACATTTAATCCAACCGCCATTTGTTCGAGGTTACCTTCTTTGCTGTCGATAGACCAAGAACCACCATACGGCATACCTACCGGATCCCAAATTTCTTTCTGTAATAACTGAGTAACATTTTGGTGCGTAGCGCGAGTTAGAATTAATCCAACCAATTGCGCTGTGTAATCGTTATAAGAAAAATGACGCCCTGGCTGTTCAATAACACCTAATGTTTGCAGCAAAACTTGTTTTAAATTTGGGGAAAAATAGGCTCTTCTAATATCATTATATTGATCATCGTCTACGGCGCGAAGACCAGCAGACATTTTTAGTAAATCTTTTATTTTGATGTTGGCAAAACGTTTATCTTGCCGTAATAATTCTGGAAGGTATTGGGTAATTGGATCATCAAGCGAATTAATTTGTTCTTTATTAATAGCAATGCCGACTAAAGCGGATAAAAAAGATTTGCTCATTGAAAACGCTGGCATAATGGATCTTTTATCAAATCCATTAAAATATTTTTCGTAAATTATTTTATCGTCATATATAACAATAAAGGCTGTCGTTTGAGTACGCTTTAAAAATTGGTCTAAATCACCAATGGGTTTATTGGGATAAAAATCAATTTTTTTAAATTTTTTTTCAGCCCATAATGTTCCTAATGATGTTTTTAACCGCACTGGATTTTTACTTGGATAAAGAGTATGTGACGGGAAAATCTTATAATCTGCTACTGAACTATCAGTCATTCCCCACCCTTCTGATCGGCCAATAAATGTATTTAAATCATATCCATTCGCTAACTTTTTACGAGCATTAAAGATAGCATTCACATCAAACCAAGGTTTGTCATAATCCGATGGAACAACATTATTTAATTTTATAGTTTGGTATGGTAATAGCGCGCCTCCTGATTGATCGTATCTAACACTGGGATAGTTAAACTCCTGTTTTTGATGCGTGATGCGTACCGCCCGAAATCTCATGATAGATGTCTTATTTTGCCAATCATAGGGAATGCTACTTAGCGGAATTACCATTGCTATATTATATCCATTGCCCGTTAATTGACTGATTACCTTAAAGTCTGTAGCAAAGGCAAATTTTAACTTGGATGAATAATCACTTACGACTCCCGTTAACTGATTGGCTTTAGGATTGCTACCAAATGCATAGGCAGCTAAACCATCGTGAAATGTATCTAATACAAAAAATACTGCGTCTCCATCAGGAATGTAGCGAGAATTAGAAATTAATTTTTTTGGATTTTGATCTAAACATTCGAAACCAACATATAAATTGTCTTTATCATGCATTAAATATAATGTCGTTTTTACGCTAGATTTTTTTCCACTTTCAGTAGTAAATTCGGGAAAAACTGCTGCCTTGCTCCAGCTATTATTTTTAAAGTTAGTCGTAAGGCTGATATTGCTCGTTATTTCAGGCACCACAACAGCCTTTGCCTGGATAGAAAACGTGAAAAGAAAATAAAAAGATGCCAATAATATGAGATTAATTTTTCGATTGTTTGTCATAGTAGATTAACAGAGTTAGTAAAAATTTCATTAGATGTTGCATAATCTGACGTTTTCCTCGGTCTGTTATGCGGTTTTTTGCCAACAATACTATTGCTGATTTGTACAGCAATACTAAAGCAATTGAAAAAATAACTCTTGATGCCGCTTTACAAGCCATATATTCTTTCACTATAGTGAGAACTAGCGAATATGGGTTAATCATCCTGATAGGAATACTTCGTTGGGTGTGCCATACCCCAGTGATTTTCTGGGTCGATTGTTCAATCTATCCATGATAAATGATAATTCATCATCGCCGATTGCACCAAAATCACTACCTTTTTTTTAAATAGTGCTAACTAACCATTTGTATTTTCATTGAGTCCGCGTTCCCAAGACTAATAAGGATGCGCAAAGTAAAAATCAGCCTGTAACTCACTGGCTATCTTCTCATGATAGGCAAACTCACTACCATTGTCACCTGTAATCGTAAATACACGATTCGATTTCTGAAAGCATACACAAAAAAATAATATAAGGTGTTTATAAAAATTTTATCAAGAAGTATACTAAACCGGTTAACCATATAAACAGAAAAATGGCCAAATAAAGAGGTTTCAATCCTACTTTTTTGATCTTATTTAAATTTGTTTCCATTCCTATCGCAGCCATTGCCATAGTCAATAAAAAAACGTCGAATTGGTTAATTAATGTGACTATTGAAGCAGGCAATAAATGTAAGGAATTGAAGCCAATAGCGACAATAAAAATAATGGCAAACCAAGGTATAGTCAGCCGTGCTTTATTTTGATTAGTTTTCGTTGTGGCACGACTTTCGGTAAAGGAAAGAAAAAGTAGCACCGGCACTAAAAGCAAAACTCGTGTCATTTTGACGATAACTGCTACATTACCTGCTTCATTGCTAACATTGGTTCCCGCAACTAATGCTTGTGCAACTTCATGGACGCTAGCACCAGCAAATATGCCATATTGATTGTCAGTGAATCCAAATATTCCCGCATGTTGCAGTAGCGGATAAATAAACATGGCGATTGTGCCAAATAGTACTACGGTACCTACAGCAACAGTGGCTTTGTAAGCTTCACTTTTCAATACATCTTCCACAGCTAGTACTGCCGCTGCTCCACAAATCGCCGAACCAGAACTGATGAGTAATACCAAATGTCGGTCTAACCTAAATAGTTTTACGCCAACCCAATAACCCAGCAATAATGTTGAGGCAACTACCAGAATATCTAAAATTAAACCTTCCATCCCTACGGCTGCAATTTGCTGAAAACTGACTCTAAAGCCATACAGAATAATGGCTAGGCGCAATAAATATTTTGCAGAGAAATGAACGCCAGGTACCCATTCATCCGGCAAACGGTGACGTAAGGTATTGCTATAAATTATTCCCATCACTATAGCCAAAACCAAAGAGCTGATACCTGCTTTTCCTATCCAGGAGATTTCTGCCAGATACAAGCTGGAAAGTGCAAATAAGGCGACAAAAAGCAACCCATTCAGGGTATGCGCACGATTTTGTTTTGAAAATATCACGCACCTATCTCCTACTTTATATTCATAATATATGGCATTATACGATCACTCGCGATATAATTATAATTGAATTTTTTAATTATATTAATCAAATTAATTGATACTATGAGAATAACACTTAAACAGCTAGAAGTATTTATTGCAATTGCAAAAACAGAGAATATGAGTCAGGCCGCGGGAACTCTGCATTTAACACAATCTGCGTGCAGCATGGCATTGTCAACTTTAGAGAAACAGCTTAACAGCATTTTATTTGATCGCCATAATAAACGCCTCTCGCTCAATGAACGTGGAAGATTTTTATTACCAAAAGCAATTAGCATTACCACCCAAATGCAGGATTTGCAAGATTCCATGATGGAAAATAATAAAGAATCCCTCTCCGGACACTTAATAATCGGGGCGAGCCTAACTATAGGAAATTATTTATTTCCAAAGATTGTAGGAAACTTTGTTACGCTTCATCCTGAAGTCAAAATTTCTCTCAAAATTAGTAATACTGAATCCATTATTCAACAACTCTTAAAATTTGATATTGATTTGGCCATAGTGGAAGGCGGTTGTCATTATGATGAGATAGAAGCTTTAACTTGGGGAAAAGACGAACTGGTTGTTATCACATCCCCTAGCGATCCGCTAACCAAAAAAAATAAAATCACCCGCCAAGATCTTAGCAGTAGCCGATGGATACTGCGGGAGGTAGGTTCTGGTACCCGCGAACATTTTGACCTGGCCTTTGGTGGAAAAATTGAGCCATTTTTAGAATTAGGCCATCATGAAGCTATTAAGCAAGCGGTAAAGAATCGCCTAGGAATTAGTTGCTTATCGAAAGTCACCGTTGCTAAAGAAATACAAAACAAGGAATTGACCATATTAAAAACTCCTTTTTTAAAATTAACACGAAATTTTTATCTTCTGTTGCATAAGGACAAATATCGAACGGCTTTACTTAATGAATTTATTAAAACAAGCAAGCCATTTTTTGATAGTCTATAGAAAAACCGTCTACCCACATTGGAAAGACGGTTTAGTGAATTTTTATAATTTAGCTCGAGGCAACTCTGGACCGCGAACTTGGCGGCTAATAGGTATACCCTTAGCTCCTAAACTCTGAATACCATTTGCCACAGACCGATTAGCAAAAAATGCTGCTTCTGAAGAAAAAAGTTTAACACTATCTGCTCTTTCCTCTACCAAATTCGCCGCACCTATAGCTAACTGCGCTACCCTTTGAGTGATATCCCAAACTTTTGTTATTCCCACAATTGGTGCATTTTCATCATCTTTGATTGGGCTTGTGAATCCAGCTGTAAATATACCTTCTTTAAAAGATCCTCCGTTGGGATGTGCTTCTATAAAACTACTCAGATTTTTACCATTTACTGTTATAATATTACTCGGTTTAAAGCCAAAAGCTGCAACTATAGCTACTCCTTCTTCATCAGGGACATCATGATAAAAGATCCTTCCCTCTAAGATTTTACTTTGCCATTGGCCTTCATATTTTGCTGAAATCGCCGGATCCATTATCATACCTAGAACAAGATGCGCAGAATCACCGGATAAGCCATTATTATTATGCACTATCTCACCTGTAACCGGGTCTGTGTAACGAAATTTAGGATAGTCGCTCGCAATCATCGTTACCTTCACGCGTGGCCTGCCTTCACTTTCCAGCTTATCAGAAATAAATAATATATTTTTTAAAATAAGTGCTCCCGAATGGCTCCAACCATTCATGATAGCGATTGACTTTATTTCCGAATGGTCTCTAAGGTATTTTTCTAAATCTGGCATACTCAAAGCGGTCCAAGGCGGTATTTCTCGATCCACTGTGGGTGGCTTATAGCCCTCTAAATCTTTCACAGTCTTTGGCTTAGCACCATTAGCTATTGTGGCTGTTAGCGACTGGAAATAAACATCTCCTTCGCTTGTGCTACATAAAATATTTTTTTTAAGTTTATCTTTAGCTTTATCAATGTCTTTTACTTTAGCCTTGACTGAAGGCACAATGCCTCGCAATTTTTCAGTCATAAATTGCAGAACTGGCGTCACCATAGATAGGGAGCAGCAGTAGTCTTTGATATTAGGATATTTACATACGATCTGTTCTTCAGTTTCATTCAATGTAATATTTTGTTTTTTTAATTCAGCAAACATTTCCGCATAAGTTGGTTTGAAAATAGCAAATTCATCTTCATTTACTGTAACATTAAATTTCCGCAATACGGCAAACATTTTCCGAAAAACATCCTGGTATTTTCCAACTGCTGTATTGCCCGCTATACCTAATAATTGTCTGCCAAAAGCACCACTATTAAAATCTTCATCTATCCATAAAATATCTTTTGGCTTAACTCCTTGATCCAAAAAAATCAGCACCATTTGAATACCGGTAACTCCTGCGCCCACAACAGTATGTCGGTAAGCTTTAGAGTGTTTGGAGGTTTTTTTTATTTCTTTAGTTTTTGATAGACTATGCATGTTTTTTTCCTCTTATGATATATTGATCGATATTTTCGCTTTTAGTAAGGTAATCATAAGATATAATTTATAGTAAATATAATTTATTATTTATATAATATTAATCAATTATTTTGATATTATAAAAATGAATTCATGATTGTATTTTAACATTACAAGTATTGTGGTTGTGTTCGAAAAAAACGGTTTGGCGGGAAATAATAAGTAGAAGAGTGATTAAAGATAATGATTTAAACTTCTGATATTCAATGCCTCTTCAGGCGTCATGAGTTTTTCTTTGTATTGAAGTTCATGATAACTCCATAAGTTGATGCTAAGATATGTTATGATAACGCAAATTACCTCTATGTAGGAGAATAAAACAATGAAAGCTTTAGTTTATCAAGGGCCTGGGAGAAAAGTTTTGGAAGACCGCCCAATCCCCACTATTGATGCACCAACAGATGCAATTGTTAAAATTACAAAAACTAGTATTTGCGGTACTGATTTGCACATTCTTAAGGGCGACGTGCCAACTTGCAAACCAGGGCGTATCCTTGGACACGAAGGGATAGGCATAGTTGAGACTGTTGGCGCTGGAGTGACTATCGTAAAACCTGGAGATCGCGTACTTATCTCTTGTATCACCGCGGATGGTAAATGCGACTACTGTCGCAAAGGAATGTACTCTCATTGTATCAATGGCGGTTGGATACTTGGGCACCAAATCGATGGGACACAAGCAGAATACGTGCGTATACCATATGCTGATACGAGCCTTTATCTAATTCCTGATGCTGTAGAGGAAGAGGCTGTTGTGATGTTAAGTGATATTTTACCCACAGGCTTTGAATGCGGTGTCATTAATGGGAAAATTCAACCAGGTAGTACGGTAGCTATCGTGGGTGCAGGGCCTATTGGTTTGGCAACACTATTAACTGCACAATTTTATTCTCCAGCAGAAATTATTGTCATAGATACAGATGATAATCGCCTTGAAAAAGCTAAAGCTTTAGGAGCCACAGCCATTATTAATAACAGTGATTCTCATGCCGCAGATCAGATCATGAAAATGACTGAAGGGCGTGGGGTTGATACTGCCATTGAAGCAGTAGGCATTTCTGACACATTCGTTCTTTGTGAAGATATTGTCGCGGCTGGCGGCACAATAGCTAATATCGGTGTTCACGGCGTAAAAGCTGATCTTCACTTAGAAAGATTATGGTCGCATAATATTACCATCACGACTCGCTTGGTCGACACCGTCACTACCCCCCTGCTCTTAAAGACTATAAAATCCAAGAAAATTAATCCTAAGTTATTAATCAGCCACTATTTTGATTTAGACCATATACTGGACGCCTATGATACTTTTGCAAAAGCATCCAGCACCAAAGCGCTAAAAGTGATTATCAATTGTGCGTAATATCATTAAGCTGATAAAAATATTTCATAGTGACCACTAAAGCAGGTGGTAAACGATAGAGATCATGAGCTTGCTCGGGAATGGAATGGCATAACCATTCTCTAGCTCTATCATATGCCTATGGTTCGAGCTCACAGCGTATTTTAAGCGCTTGGTTCATTTGCTCAAAGTCCAACCGCGTGGCATCGGCTATTGCTTTAAAAATGGGTTTTTTCAATATGCCTGAGAAATATTCGACATGTACGAATTGTACACGATTATCTGCCAATTTTCTTAATTCAAAACAATGATGACCTTCAAAAATACCTGGGATGAATAAACCACCGAGCCATGAAAATTCTTTTTCCTCTTCCCATGAAATAATTTTAGGTTTAAAAATCATTTTCTTCTTTCCGGGTGGATTTATCGTAATTACCAAGCGTTCATCAGGGCCCGCTTTTCCTTTAACAGCTTGCACAAAAGGGTTCCATGTTGGATAGGCATTAAAGTTGGTGAGTACCTCCCATATTTTATCAATGGGCGCATGTATGGTGATTTCAGTTTTTATTTCTGTCATAAAAATTCTGTCAATGAAGGGTGAAAATATTTTTGATCCTGGCTTTCAGAAAAAAGCCATGTAGCTGCGTTTTCTGAAGGAAGTTATTTAATTCTTAATATTTGACACAAGAAGGTCATCAACCACCTCTAGTTCTAGCAATACAGTAATTTTATTACATATTATTTTTTTTGTTATTTTAACCATTTTTGGCAAATGACACAAACAATAAATACAACTCACCAGCCTATTAAACTTTATTGCTAGTTTCTCGTAATTTATTTTATAATCGATTTAATCAAAATATAATTCTATCATTGCCATGCCCGGCTTTATGTGTGTGTACAGTTGCTCATTGTTGAACTTAATAGGGAAGTGCTAATGAAAATTTTAAACATATTATTGCTATTAGTCTTAATTCCATCAATTTCGATTGCATGTCCTATTTCCGCTAAAGATAAATTAGCGGGAGGCAAGTGTGTAGATGTTGGAGGTTACCAAATATATACAAAAATGTTAGGAAAATCAAAAGCTGTTGTTATATTAGATATTGGTTTGGGAGGTGATTTATCTACTTGGAATAAAGTAGCGGAACAGATATCTACGTTTGCTCGTGTGGTTATATATGATCGAGCTGGATATGGAAAGAGTCAACAAAGACCTGGCAATAATCCAATTACATCAGAAGATTCCGTTAACACGTTAAAAATTTTATTAGCTAAGTTAAACATTCAGCCGCCTTACTTTTTGGTAGGTCATTCTCTCGGTGGGCTGAATATGCAGCTTTTTGCGCAGAAATATCCGAAGGATGTTGCTGGGGTTGTACTTAGTGAATCTTCAAGTCGTAATCAAAAATTTTACGATCCTTTGCCATCCAAAGACGCATTTTATTATCGTGAAGCCCTTGGATTAAATCAAAGTCGTTTACAAGTAAAAAAAGCGGGTGCTTTTCCTCACATTCCCTTGATTGTTCTAACGGCTACAAATCGTGGTGTTACACCAGAACATGAAGCCCAGTGGCAGTTGTGGCAGAAAGAACTTACACAATTATCTCCTGAAGGGATACAAATTTATGCCTGGGGAAGTAATCATTTGATCCAAAAAAAGCAACCACAATTAATTGTAGATGCGGTTGCCACGCTAATTTTGCATTCGAACCCCAAACCCTAAGCTCGGCGGCATGTAAGCAAGTTAGTCGCATTAGATTGAGAATGAACGAGATATTGCATTAAGGATTTTTATATTAGTCACTTAGTCAGTAAAGCTTTTGTTTCTAATTAACCATTGACCATTTATTTTTAGTAAAGTGATATAATCAGTAAAGATTAAACTATCGACAACAACCCGTGCCTTTACCATAGCGGCATTATGAGTAATATCCATAAAAATAATTTCTTTATCGTATTTCTCACCCTTGCTTTCAGATGTTGGTATAGCAGTGACTCGGGCCATAAAATCAACAAGCGTCCAATCATAAATTTGGCCATTTAAACTACCTGTTATATGCGCCTCAGAATGAAATGCAGATTTTAGTTGATCAATATTGCCACGATAAGTTCCGTCAAAATATAGGTTAACAATTTTAGTAACCAATTGAGCATCATTGTCTGTGGCTATCATTTTGATTTACCCCCTTGATTAATAGCAGTTATAAAGTCATTGGATTTAATACTATCGCCAAAATGGTGAATAATATTATTTATAAAATACTTTTGTTGTTCCTGATTAAAAGCAGAACAAGCATCTTCAATGACTATAACTTCGTAACCCAAATCATGTGCGGCACGTAAGGTTGATTCTATGCATACATGTAAGGCGTAACCCATCATGTATAAGGTATGGATGCGATTATTACGTAAATAGACATCCAGATTTGATCCTGAAAAAGCACTGCTCCCTACCCTGCCGTGCACAATAAACTCATCATCTTCAGGTTTAAATGGGACAGGAAATTGACTGGCATTTGAATTTGCTAGAAAAGTTCTGTTTTTTGGAATAGCCGCGCGTAATCCGTGCTTTGCTTCTCCTAACTCGCTGTATGTTTGGGTGAAATTTAGTCCAGAATGAATAATGGGTATCTGTGCAACTCTAGCAGAGTTGAGTACTTTTTCTGCGTTTTTTAATGAAGTTAAAAATTGTTCCCTATCAAGAAACCGAGAATTTAACTTACCATTTTCATTTAACCATTCATTTTGAAATTCTATTAATAATAATGCACTATCTTGTAAGCTCAAACTATCACCTCCTATTAGGAAAATAAATTAAATATATTGTAGATATTCTACAAATAATGCATAATATAAGCAATAAATTAAAAAATGTCAATGATCTGGTGCGGCCTTTCGAGCGGGGATCCAGGGCCTAATTTTCAAACGGAGTATAGTCGCCATAAATAGTTCTGGCTTCTGCACGTTTCGTTGGAAAGCTGGGCACTAGATTCCTGCTTGATGGGCCGGTATTTTAGGATCATTCAGTGAAGCAGGAATGACAGGTTCGCGATTTTCGGGAATGAATAAACTATGTGCAACGGATAGCTTCACAAGGAGGGAAAGAGAATCTGCAGTTTCTATAAAATAGTTATAAATTATATTGTAAGAGTTGATTTTCCAATGCAGGAGTTAGGAAATGCTTTTCTTATGCCCACGATTAACCCCTCATTTCTTACATGAAATAATGGCGAGGAAGGTCGTATAACTATTTTTTAGTAGAGGTTAGACCTTTATCTGTCTCATGTACAGATGATTGGTCATCATTTAATGGTGGGAGTGAAGGTGAAGGCTTGGGATTTGGCGGTGGGATTTCTGCCAACCTTTTTGGGCTCAAGACCAGTAATGGGAGATATTGTCTAGTTGATGGCATACATCCTCGTTTTTCGTCTGGTAATCTCAAATTGACACCTTTAGCAAAAATACTATTCTTTTGTAGCATTCCTGTAGCAATTGGAGGGGGAATTGAGACAAAAGAAGAAGAAGAAGATGATGATGATGATGATGATGGCACAGAGGGAGTAGCCTCTTGATTCTGTTCCTCGATCTTCTGAAGACGACCACTCGCATAGGTGTTGCCCTGTTTTGCAGCCAGTCTATAAAATTTAGCTGCTTCTTTTAAGTTTTTCTCTCCACCCTCGTCACCTGCATAATAATCTCCTAGTGTCATTTGTGAAAGCAGATGGCCATTCAAGGCAGCATTTTTGTAAGCTTTGATGGCTGTTATCATATCTTTGGGACGCTTGAGTATGCCGAATTTGAAAATTTGTGCATATGCGAACATAGCATCCGGGTCTTTCTTAGTAAAAGCCCAATATTCAGTAACATCAAAGTAATTAGGTGAATTTTTATTTAAACGGAGCTCTTTAAAACTGGTTGCTTCGTGTTTATGCTCTTGATCTTTTGTATTATTCATGTGGGTACCAAAATTTTTGCATGTTCATTCGATTTATTTTCTAGCTTCGTTGTTTAGTCTAGTATACTAAATCAATAAATTATACTAATTTTAATCCTTTTCTATTAAGAATTACTTAACTGGCAAAATAATTTAACCCAGAAATTTTAAAATGGATTAATTTTGTGGTCCTATTAGTATTTATAACCTGGCAGTGACTATCGCAATAATTACTATAAACAGACCAGACAAGATGAAAATCAACCCAATTCCTCTTCCCTCACCTGCCCCAATAACTGTTCCCAGAGACGATGCTAAGGCTCCAGTCGCTTGTAACAGATGATTTCCATGCGCCTAATGTTGGGTTCTTTGACTGTTCGTTTTCACGTGTTAAAACTTCTCATTACTATAAACCGACCTCAGTCCATAGTAATGAGAAGCTTTAGTCAAGATATTACATTATTTTGGTGATAGCGAAGATTCAGTGACTGAGTCTGCGGAAGATCTAGTAATATTTTTTGACTCGGCAAGATGGTTTGGACGAGCTCTATTTTTGAAAAAACCAGCAACTATTTCATTTGAGGCTTTCGGAGAACTTCCAAAATGACCTCTAGAATTAAACTTCTCCATGGGTAATCCGACTTGCTTAATGAACTCAATCAGCTCGTCTTCATTGAGCCCACTCCAGAGTTCATTGTAACTTCCACTTCTTAGATTCCATTCCTCAATTTGTCCATTTACTATAAATATAATACCAGCGCATCGAATATCTTCTTTTTTCAAATTTAATACGTTAGATATAAGAAATTCGTGAGCCGATTCAATCATCCCCTTCCCTCGGGAAAAAATTTGCCTCTCTGGGTAGGTTTTGCCCTTTATCTCCTTAGTTTTATTTATTTGAACAAAAGCATAGAGATTATCCCCCATATCTTGCAATTGATAGTTTCCCTTATAAGTCTCAGGGTCTGAAGATAGGCAGTAACGGAGATTAGTGGTCGAAGCCCTCCTTCCCCCAGTTGAGTTACTAATATTTATAGTTTCAACAGCTACTTCCCTTGGGGGTGATGATATGCTCTCACTTGAATTTTCTGAGGAGCGGATTGAAGATGGGGCGGGGGATAATGGCTTATTTGCTTTGATCTCCAGCTTTTGTTTCAATTTTGCGGTGGTTGTTCTTTTAGTTGTGCGCTTTTTTTCAAGTTTTGCAGTGCTTGCTTCTTCAGTTGTACGTTCTGGTTCTAACTCTGTGGTGATTTCTCTAGTTATAGTTGTCATAAATTGTTCCTACGTTAAAGAATATAGGTATTAATCATATAACTCACAAATGGTGCTGATCTTGGTTCTTATATAATTAATTGTTAAGCTTAGGCATTACTAACATAGGCTGCATAAGCTACAGTAAGAAACTTAATCAAAACTTAATAGCTGGTAATTTTTTCGTGTCAACCTTCTGCAGGTGACAAAAGGGTCTCCATCATTCTTCGCGCTCCTTCGTCATCTTCCGCTTTCGCGGAGGATGACGAAGGGTCGCTGAGGATGACGGAGTGAAATTATCTTTTTGCCACCCGATAGGCTATCTCCGAGATAGGGCACTATTCTTAGAGAAGAGCAAAAACAAATGAGAGGTGTCGTTGGAGAGATATTTAGAGGTGAATTAGGAGCTAACGTTAAGGTTTTGCAAGAGAGGGAGTTAGTTTTTCTTGACTAGCCAAGTAGTTGCGCCTCCGCAATCGGGATCATTCATTTTATGCATGATCAGTTTAAAATTGTATTCCTCTAGAATTTTTATATATTCTTCAGGATCAAGTGAAGCATGATATAAATCGTACCCACCATTATCGCTCCAGACCTCTGAATGTTCCGTTCCGGATGTAAAGGCGAATAATCCTCCTGATTTAACATAACTAGTGAGCAATTGCAGAGTGGGTTTTTGGTCTTCATGCGGTAGATGAAAGAAACTATGCCAGGCTAGAACAATATCAAATTGCCCTGGCAGCTGCAGAGTTCTCATGTCAGCTAAAAGCCAATGTGCTTGGGGAAACCGTTGCTTGCATAATTCGATCATGGCCTTGCTGGCATCGACACCAGTTACTTGATAGCCCTGTTCAATAAAAAATTTAGCTATAGGCTCACCGGTGCCACAACCAACATCCAATACGCTACCAGATGCTGGTATATGAGCTTGGATGACATCTAGATAAGCCTTTTCAAGTGATAAATCTTTACTGCGATGAGCATCAAACCAATGGATGATTTTATCGTAGATTTCATAAACTTTATTCTTGTCTGATTTTTTCATATGAATTGTGTTCTTTGCGAGATTTTTCAAAAATAAGCCCTATTATTAATGATGTATTATCCCACATTGCAGAGGAATAGGCGATATACACAATCTATACAAAAGTTCTACAATGTTTCAAGTATATTAATCTCTTCAATGCTTATTAAGGGCTGGTCAAGCAAGAATTAGTCATTGCTTTCCTCTTTAAAATTTTCCATAGTGATGTTAATGTACCAAACAGATTCTCAAGCGGAGAGTGATTAATTGACAACAATTTTACTGGTTGAGGATAACAAAAAGCTTGCCAAATATATTCAGAACTATTTGCAGGAAAAAGGATATGCAGTTACACATGAAGTTCGTGGTGACAAAGCCGTCTACCAAATACTCAAAAATCAACCCGATATCGTAATTTTGGATGTAATGCTGCCGGGGTTCGATGGAGTCCAGGTCTGCCAGTCAGTGCGGGCTGATTATCAGGGTATGATTTTAATGCTCACTGCTCTGGGTGAAAATCAGGATCAGATCTCAGGCTTAGTCAATGGCGCTGACGATTATGTGGTTAAGCCAATTGAACCCGCGGTGCTTGTGGCACGTCTTGAGGCCTTAAAGCGCCGCAATCGTCTCCCTGTGCCGCAAAATGAACTGAACTTTGGATGTTTATCACTGAACTTGGTCAAACGTCTGGTCACTTTATCTGGCGAAAACATTATACTGAAACCACTAGAATTTGAGTTGTTGGCATTTTTAGCCAAAAATGCTGACATCGTGGTGAACCGAGAAAATATTATGCAAGCCTTGCGCGGCACCAGCTACGATGGCATTGATAGGACGATTGATCTGCGCATCTCTTATTTGCGCAAGAAGCTGGGAGACAATATAACCGACCCCTATCGTATCAAAACCATTCGTTCCAAAGGCTATGTGCTGATATCAACAGCCTGGAATGGCTGACAGTTACGCAAGCTGCTGAACCCATGATAATCAATAGATACCAAAGCTAAATACGAGAAAAACCATGACTGATACCTTCGAAATTAAGGCAGCAAACCTAGAAGATGTCCCCTTGATCCTAGCCTTTATTAAAGAATTAGCAGAATATGAACAACTGTCCCATGAAGTGCTTGCAACCGAAGATCTTCTAAAGGAAACCTTATTCGGCAAGCAGGCACATGCTGAAGTTATTCTTGGTTATCTTAACCATGAACCAGTCAGCTGTGCACTTTATTTTCATAATTTTTCAACCTTTCTGGGACGATCGGGTATCTATTTGGAAGATTTGTTTGTTAAACCAGCCGTACGCGGCAAGGGCGTTGGTCAAAAAATGTTGGCTTATCTGGCACATCTGACAAAAAGCAGACAATGTGGTCGTTTGGAATGGTCGGTGCTTGATTGGAATGAGACCGCCATTGGTTTTTATAAACGCCTGGGTGCAAAAGCGATGGATGAATGGACCATGTATCGCGTAAGCGATCAGGCATTAGATAATTTGGCTGCAACCTGGGAAGAAAATGCTGATGTGGCTGTATCTTCATAGGACAATTTCTCATACCTCATGTTTAAATTACTATTAAAATACATGCTAGGTTTGACCTTGCTTGCCATGATTGCAGTGGCCGCTTTATATATCATCGCCGGCAAAATTCATGAGCGCGGTGCGGAACAGACCATGCAGGCCATGCACAGCGGCGTGTTTTATTCGATACAACAGCAATTACAGACCTACCCTAGCGCGCAATGGCCAACAGTCATTAAACAATTAAGACCGATATATGGTGTTGAAGCATCTGTGATCCCACTTGCTGAAATCCATCTTCCGCCAGCTAAAATGCGGCAGCTGCAGGCCGGTGAATTTGTGGTAAACACCGCTGATGAACAGTATTTTTTTGGCTATGGCGTTGAAGAAATATTTTCTTATCAGCGTATTGCTCACAGTGATTATGTGATTAAAATGCAGGACATCCCGATTCAAGTGATTGCACCTTATGTATCTGCCTGGATGATTCATCTAATTACGCTTGAACTTGCACAGACTCCAGAAAATCAATGGTCAGCAAAACTAAGTCAGCTGCAAAAATTTTATGGCCTACCATTACTTATCATCTCAGAGGCGGAATCTCTACCAACTGCTGTAATATCTAGCTTACGTAATAATGAATTCGCTTTAAGTGCTCCAAATATATCTAATGGGCAAATTGACTATCTCTATGTCAAAATTCAAGGCAACACCGCGATACTTAGGATAGGGCCTATACCCTACCCTTTGTATGTACAACACCAACTATTAATTTTGCTGATCAGTTTTATCACCATTGCAATTGCTTTTGTCATCCTTCTAACTTATATATTCAGCAGAAATCTACAGAAAATTTATAAAATTACCGAGCAGTATAGTAAAGCAGATTTTTCAGCGCCACCTGCCCTTAGCAGGCATTCTACTCTGCGCACTTTATATGAAAACATTCTGAGCATGGGCAATAAAATTCAAAATCTGATGAAATCACAGCACAATTTAACGCGTTTTGTGGCGCATGAATGCAGAACTCCTGTAACAACCATGTTATTTGCGATCGAAAGTCTGGAGCGGGAAAATCTTTCCGAAAAAGCCCAAGATCATATTGACAGCATCAAAAATGATCTGGCCGACCTTAATGCTCTAGTGAGTGATTTTTTAAATTATGCGCGCTTCAGTGAACAGGAGTTTGAACCACATTATCGCGCAGTCAATATCAGACAATGGTTAGCCGCTTGCCTCACGAAATACAGGGATGCACCCAAAAAAATCGATTTAAGTTCTGATATCCCGATGGACACTCTAATCAACTTTGATCCTGAATTAATGAAGCACGTAGTCAATAATCTGATAAACAATGCATTGAAACATGCCGGCTCTCAGATTAAGGTCATTGCCGAGTTACAGCATAGTAGCTGTGTACTACACATAGATGACGATGGCGCGGCAATTGAGGATGGGGAGAAAGCTAATATTTTTGCGCCATTTGTGAGGTTGGAGAGTAATGAATCTGGTTTCGGTCTGGGGCTTTATATTGCAGAGAGTATTGTTAAACGCCATCGCGGCAGCATACAGGTCAGTAATTCTCCATTGGGAGGTGCTCGTTTCAGTGTTTTTTTGCCCATATAATGTCATCAATTTACACTTATAAGAGAGAAGATGGTTCTTTCAGAATTACGCAGGAGCAATACACTAAGAGTGGCGGTGAAAACAAACAGAATTCCCGAGAAGAACAGCGTAATATGTAATGCCAAAATAAAATTTTCAGTGCTCGCCGCGATACTACCAAAAACGGCGACGCCGATTAGACTACCCATTTGATTAGCCATATTTAACACCCCAGATGCAATACCGGTGCGTTCCTGCTCCACTGAATGGATAGCAGCAAACGTCATTGCCGGTGTGGTAAAAGAGACGCCAAAACCAATAGCCAAGAATGGGATCATGATCCATAAATAGTGGGGCGAGGTTTGATCTAATGCCATTAACGCAAAAAAACCAATGGCAGCGATTAAAAGTCCAGTAAATGTAATTTTAGCTGGACCGATTTTTCCGGTCAATTTTCCACCCAGATAAGAACCGATAAGCGCTAATCCTGGTAGTGGTAGAATGGCAAGACCAGTCATGAATACGGAATAATGTCGGAAATTTTCAAAATAAAAAGGGATCATGAATAGTTCACCATAAAAAACTAAATTCAAAATCATTCCAGCCAGCAAAGCCATAGCGGTCATTCGATTACGAAACAGGCTGAGGGCTAGCATAGGGTGCTCCACTCTGCTCTCAATCCATAGAAAAGACAGCAGTAAAAATACACTAAGAATCAGGCAAAAAATGATAATGGGACTGGTCCAGCCATAAATACTAGCTTCTATTATCCCGTAAGCTAATAAGGAAATGGCGGCGAAGCCAGTTATTTGACCAGGAACATCGAGTTTGGGTCGCTGACTATTATTTTTTTTAATCACCTTAGGGCTACTCAAAATAAAAATGAAACTGATCATTCCTATAATTACATTGACTAAAAATATCATTCGCCAAGAAACTAAACTCGTTAATAGACCACCTAAAAAAGGACCCGATGCACAGGCAACGCCGCCTAATGCTGCCCAAACACCTAACGCAGATGCTCTCTGGCTTGCCTCTTGATACAGTTCAGTAATTAAAGCCAGTGAAGATGGTAATAACAATGCTCCTGCTAGGCCTTGTAATAATCTGAAAAAAACCAACAGGCTAATTGATGGTGAGAGCGCACAGGCTAAAGAAGTGATTGCAAAGGCAATTAAACCGAACTGGAAAACTTTCTTAGCGCCTAAATAATCACTTAGCGAACCTACCAGCAGTAATAAGCCCGCGAAAGTTAAGGTGTAGCCATCTACGATCCATTGCAACCCTGCGAGGGTGGTTTTGAAATATTGAGCGATAGTGGGTAATGCTACATTGACGATGGTGACATCTAAAATCACCATGAAGAATCCCATGCATAATGCTGTAAAAACTAATTTCCTGCCCTTATTACTTACCTGCATATTGACGCTCTAGATTGAGAAGATAAGCCTTTTTTTCAAGGCCGCCACCAAAACCAACCAAATCGCCATTGCTGCCAATGACCCGATGACAGGGAACGACAATTGAAATGGGATTTAAGCCATTCGCCATGCCTACAGCGCGAGCCTTATTGCGGTTAGAAATTTTCGCTGCCTGCTCCGCATAGCTGACTGTCTCTCCGTAAGGTATTTCTAATAATTGCTGCCAGGCTTTTATTTGAAAATCAGTACCATTTAATACCAATGGTAGGTCAAAATTCTGTCGTTGACCTTGGAAATATTCGAGCAATTGCTTTTGAGTTTTTCTACTTATTTCATCATTCGCTGGTTGATACGATGTGGCAATAATTTCCTTACTGGAAAAATGTTCGGCGTCATTATCCCATAGAATGGCATGTAACCCAGCCGCGGAAGTTAATAGCGTCAACTCTCCTACGGGTGAATTCATCACTGCATAGTGAGCAGTTTTAGGTATGCGATCTAGGATTTTTGCATTTCTCATAATTTATGCCCCTGTATGTTCCAAAGCAGCATAGCTCCGTAAGCTCGCCAAGGCACCCAATGCTGAGGGTTTAGTGCTAGCCGCTTTAGTTTTTTTTGAATTTCTAAATCTGATTCCGGGAAGGCATTAGGATTACGCAGCGCTCGCATCGAAATATACTCCAAGGTCCATAAACCAATACCTTTAATCGAGAGTAATTTTTGGCAAGTGTCTGCAAAATCCGCAGTCCCATCAAGAACCAGGGTTTTATTGGTAATTTCATAGGCGAGAGCCTTCAGGGTCGCAATTTTTGCATGGGTTAATCCTAATTGCGACAAGTCAGCGGCAAGAATAGTTTGGGGAGTTGGGAAAAATCTTTGCAGCGGCAAGGTTTCATCAAGCGTCTGCTTTTCACCCAATTTCTCCACAAGTTTACTCAGAGTTGTGTGTGCTGCCTTCACACTTATTTTTTGACCGATTATAGCGCGAACAGCCAATTCAAAACCATCCCAGCATCCAGGAATTCTCAAGCCTTGATAGTCCTTTAAAAAGGGTATTAATTTCTCATCTTCCTGCAGACTACTTTCAATAATCATCGGGTCGGAATCGAGGTCAAAAATATTTTTTAATCTGGCTACGAATTCCATAATATTTGAGTTCTTGTTAAATTTAAATTCAAAGTTGATTTTATTATTATCACCAAGTTTGGCCTTAAACCAGCCCCGTATCTCACCCAGGGTAATAAGTCGTTGATAACTATTGTCGGTAACGAGCTCCAACTGAGGAATAGCTCGATTACTAAAAAACTTTAGGATTTCCTGCCAAGCGTAAGGATGTCGATAGCTTAATTGCAAATGAATCTGCCCCTTGATCAGAGGCTGCTCTTTTCTAAAGGCGCTGGGTGTTTTTTGAAAACGTGCTTTAAACGCATCATTAAAACGACGAATGGATTGGAAGCCTGAGCTGAAAGCGATCTCAGTCACCGACATTGCGGATGTGTCCAGCAAGTTTCTGGCAACATCGAGTTTTTTAGACATTAAAATTGTCTGGGGATTGGCGCCCACTTGCTGTTGAAAAAGCTCACGTAACCAGCGTTCACCGATGCCTAACTTTCTAGCTAAATCAGTGACTGATAATTCCTCTAATGCAAAACAATCCATCATGCGGATAGCTCGCTGCACAATTGAGGATGTACCAATCCAGGCAGCGGAACCAGGTGCGGATTCAGGACGGCAACGCAGGCAGGGTCGATAGCCCGCCTCTTCTGCTTGCGCCGCATAAATGAAGAACTCTAGATTTTCTAATTTAGCTTTTCTGGCAGGACATATGGGTCGACAGTAAATTTTTGTAGTCTTCACAGCCACAAAAAACTTACCATCAAATCTGGGGTCACGCGCTAAATGGGCGCGATAAAATTCTTTTCTATCATAAGCTAGTTTCATAGTGAGGGATAATAGCAATTAACCCGGTTAGGCACTAGCCAAAACCGGAAGTCAATTCTGAATTGATTTTTTAGCCGGCAGATTGATTAAGTCAGCGGTATAAGTTGGAAAACTACCATGGGGCCATGAGAATATTATCTTATCACATGAAGTAGGTTTGGGAGTGCAATTCACCAGCGTAGATGAGCCACTCTTGCCATTGGCATTAATCGATAATTGATAAAGACCCTGCATGAAGGTTTTCGATAAATCTGCACTCGTCACACTGAGCTGCACGGCTATTGTAGTAGGAGCACTTAGATTTAAATCTTTAGAGGACACAGTGGCAGACATGCCATCACCGACGCTAACTACAGTTCGATTATTTTGCCCACTCACGCTGATATTGAACACATTATTATTGCCGCTCGCATTATTAAACAATATTTGTGGCTCAACTGAATTGGCATAGATAGGAACATAATGTAAACATATGCAAATCGAAATCACTATTTTCATTCTTTTTATACAACTTCCAAACATGTTCCAACCTCCCTAAATAGATTGCCTTTTGCGATCGGGTGCGTTCATTTAAAATATAGCTGAAAAAGCTCTGAATGCAAATTTAGGAAGAAGCAGGAAAGTGCTAATCTGAGAGATCAGGGCCAACAATGCCCAATTTATTATTGGGCTAAGCTATCAGTCATTTGCAATTTAGAAGTCTGAGCGTTTATGATACGCAGAACTAAAACTAAGATTGTATTCATATATAGGGATTGCAGATGGAAAATTTCATTAAAATGCTAGAAGGTTACCAAGCATTCAGGAAAAAATACGTTCTTGGCGATAAATCTGTCATGAACTACCTTTCCGATTATGGTCAACAACCTAAAATTATGGTGGTCTCCTGCTGCGATTCCCGAGTTGACCCGGCTTTAATCCTCCAATGCGACCCTGGAGATCTGTTCGTTGTACGTAACGTGGCCAATATCATTCCTCCCTATGAAAAGGATGAGGCTCATCATGGCACCAGTGCAGCCCTGGAGTTTGGCATTTGTTTCTTAAAGGTGAAGCATCTGATTTTATTAGGGCATAGCCAATGTGGCGGCATCCAAGCTTTGTTGGAAAGTGATGTCTCCACTCAACATAATGATTTCATAACCAATTGGGTTTCTTTAATCAAAACCCCTGAGTATAATTCTCATACTGTGGATGATTATGCAAAATTAGCGCTTAATTTGTCTTATCAACATTGCTTAACTTTCCCTTGGATCAAGGAAAAAGTCATGCGACAAGAACTTATTATTCATCTCTGGTTTTTTGATATAAAAATGGGGCAGATTTTCACCTATTCAGATAGTAAAGCAGAATACCAGGCACTTGATGTAGAATAATAGAGGAGACAGTAATGAATTCTGATAAAATATATACAGAAAAGTTATTCTCTTATGGTACCCTGCGCTATGAAGCGGTTCAACTCGCAACTTTTGGTCGTAAACTAATCGGAAAGCCAGATACTCTATTAGGATTTAAATTGAAGTATTTAGATGTTAAAGACCCTAAAGTGATAGCGATGAGCGGTGAGGCTTCTCACCCAATTATTGGGTATACAGGTTATCAAAGAGATCAAATAGTTGGCATGGTTTTTGATATCAGTCTCAAAGAATTAAAGCAAGCCGATTTATATGAGGTGGCAGAGTATAAACGCATACCTGTCCAACTTGCTTCAGGGCTTAACAGTTGGGTCTATGTAAGCACTGTTTCAGCAGCAGTTATGCTTGATTAAGAATAATCCCTTCTCCCCATCCAAATTATTTCTTTTTACCGGAAAAAATAGATCCTAAAATTCCACGAACAATTTGCTTGCCCACGCGACTATTCAAAGTCCCTAATGTGGTTTTAATGATGGACTCCGTCATAGAAGGTGATTTCCTGCTGCTCGGAGCTTTAGTTGCTGGAGTCGCATTATCTGCGCTTGAGGCTTCTGCTTGCTGTTTCTCTTTATCCCTCTGTGATAATACTTCATAAGCTGATTCCCGATCAGTGGCTTGTTCGTATACTCCATATAAAGCTGAGGATTTAACTAATTGCGACCGATCCGCCTCTGATATCGCACCAATTTTCGAGACCGGGGGCAATACCTGCACTTTTTCGACAACGCTGGGAATGCCTTTGTCATCCAGGAATGAGGCTAAGGCTTCTCCTACCCCCAGTTGAGTAATAATCTTTTCACTGTCCAGCTTGGGATTCTGTCGAAAAGTCTGGGCGGCAATTTTTACCGCTTTTTGATCTTTGGGAGTGAACGCACGTAAGCCATGTTGCACTCGGTTACCTAATTGGCCTAGGACGTTCTCTGGAATATCCAATGGGCTTTGCGTGACGAAATAGATACCCACACCTTTGGAGCGGATCAGGCGCACGACTTGATCGATTTTTTCCAATAACACTTTCGGCGCCGCATTGAATAATAGATGCGCTTCGTCAAAGAAAAATACCAGTTTAGGTTTGGCAACATCACCAATCTCCGGTAATTGCTCGAAAAGTTCTGATAGCAACCATAATAGAAAAGTGCAATAAAGACGGGGGTCATTAATGAGTTTGCGGGCATCTAAAATATTAACCATACCCCTGCCCTGCTGATTTTGACGGAGCAAATCAGTTATTTTCAGTGCCGGCTCACCAAAAAAATGATCCCCGCCGGAATCGCTCAACCCTAGTAAACCCCGTTGCAAAGCACCAATTGAGCTGGCACTGACGTTTCCATATTTGGTCTTTAAATCGCTGGAATTTTCAGCCATCCAAGTCAATAATGCCCGAAAATCTTTGAGATCGAGTAGCAATAAGCCGCGGTCATCGGCAACAGAGAAAGCGGCATCAACTATGCCTTGCTGCACTGGATTAGCATCTAACAGGCGGCCTAATAATAATGGCCCCAACTCACTTAAAGTGGCACGTAATGGCTGGCCGCTCTCGCCATATAAATCCCAAAATTGTACTGGTGATGCTTGAGCTTGAGGTAAGGGAATCTTCAATGCAGCAAATTTCTGGACAATCGCATTATTATCAAGACCCGTTTGAGACAATCCTGATAAATCGCCTTTGACGTCGCTTAGGAACACTGCAATGCCGGCACGAGAAAATTGTTCCGCCATACTTTGTAAAGTCACGGTTTTTCCAGTGCCCGTAGCCCCGGCAATCAAACCATGTCTGTTGGCCATAGCGAGTAGCAAATAATCATTATGACCCTGCTGGTTAACTCCTACTAAAATATTGTCCATAGCACTTGCTCCTTGATAAATTCTCTGAGCGATTATACCTATCTTCTATACCGCCATCCAGAAATAAACCGGTTGCTCTATATAGGTGACACTAGAAATTATTGAATGTACTTGAGCTCCGGTTTAAGAGCTTGTTGCCCTTCAACTGAGGGCGTTAACCGACAGGGATGTAGGTTCCGAGCCTCCATGGATGGATTCACGGCGTCCCTCTCAATAGTCTGCCCAAGCTGCTGCTTAACTCCTGGAGTTCATAACGGCTAAAGGCTCTTGTACTAATTAATCAAAAAAAATTGTACATAATATAATAACATGGCATATTTAAGTACTTGCCACAGGAATGAATTTTGTATCAATGAGGATGAACAAATGGCTCTCGTCTCTGCCTTAAAACAACGTATACCCCAACCCCGCCTCCAATCAAGGCCCGAATATTTCGACTCTACACCCATAGAAATTCTTGCGACTTTACCAACCAGCGAAGGGAATTTAGTTATTTATCATGTTAACAATCCTTTCTCTTTAGGAGCGGCGCTTTACAACTCCAAAAGCCCTGAGCAATTGCTGTGGCGATCTGAGAAGCCATTTTGGTTGACGACTGAAAAAATTAAAGTCGAGGCCATTAGGGAGTCGGCAGGAACCATTACTTTTTCCTACAGCTGGAAAAAAGCTCTGTTTAATATTGAATTTTACTTGAACGAAATCCTGATGGTAGCCAAGCCACGGTCTTTTCCCAGCTTGCAAAGAGTCATAACTAATCCTATTTTAGAACCTGATTCCGCACATTCCTGGGAATCATGCGCCGTGTTTAACACCGCAGTTCTATACTTGGCGGGTAAAGTGCACTTTGTTTATCGCGCCATTGGCGATTCTGGGCTATCAGTGTTGGGCTATGCTGCCAGCAAAGACGGTATCCATATTGATGAAAGATCAGCAGAGCCAATCTACGTCGCTCAAGATATTTTAGGGCAACGAAGACAACGCGATCCCCGTTATATGTCAGGCAGCAGTTGGGCAGGATGTGAGGATCCACGGTTAACGAAAATCGACGATACTATTTACATGACTTATACCGCATTCGATGGCGCCAATCCTCCTGGAGTGGCTTTAACCTCGATCAGCGTCGACGACTTTCTTAATAAACGTTGGAATTGGCAAAAGTCCCGAGTTATTTCCGCACCAGATGAGATCCATAAAAATTGGGTCATTTTCCCTGAGAAAATTAATAATAAATTTGCGATCTTACATAGTATTACGCCAGAAATTCTCATAGATTATTTTACTGATCTACACAGTGATGAGAATGATTACATTGACAGTTATTATGCCTCACCAGCGGGTAGAGAAAATTACTGGGATAGCTGGATCAGAGGAGTGGGGCCGCCACCCATTAAAATTGATGAGGGTTGGTTAATTCTTTATCATGCCATGGATAGACGAGATCCGAACAAATATAAAATCGGTGCGAAGATTTTAGATAAAAATAATCCTCGACGGATTCTATATCGTTCATCTACACCCTTGTTAGAACCAGAAACCAAGTATGAAAATTCCGGGTACAAAGCTGGTGTGGTCTATAGCTGTGGGGCTGTAGTCATGAATGATAAATTGTTTGTTTATTATGGTGGTGCTGACACGGTTATTTGTGTGGCCACTATGTATTTACAGCAACTGATAGAGCAGCTAAAAGGCCAACCCGCTGCTGAATTGGTCGAAGCATCTCTAGAGAACTTATAAATTAAGGACAAGGAAAGTTATGACTGTTTTTAGACGGATAGCAGAAAATCCTTTTTTACTACCCAATGAAAAAAATCCTTGGGAAGCTTATGCCGCGTTTAATCCTTCGGTAGCCAAAGTCAAAGAAAAATATCATCTTTTGTATCGCGCCATGTCTAATACACAGCACCATGAAGGGGTTGATATGTCTCTATCGACTATCGGCCATGCTGTCGCTGTGGATGGCATTCATTTTAATGATCATGTGCAATTGATTAAGCCAGAATATGACTGGGAAAAATTTGGTTGCGAAGATCCAAGAGTGACTTTTTTAAATGATAAATTTTATATTACTTATACTGCATTATCCGGCTATCCTTTTTCAGCAGATAACATTCGTATTGCGGTAGCAGTTACCAAGGATTTCAAAAAAATCGAGAAATATCCGGTCACCAATTTTAATTCCAAGGCTATGGGATTTTTCCCAGACAAAATCAACGGCAAAATGGCGGCCATTTTAACGGTGCATACCGATATGCCACCCGCAAAAATCGCCTTAGCATTGTTTGATGATGAACGGCAAATTTGGTCAGAACAATATTGGAAAGAATGGTATGCCGCTTTAGATACTCATGTTATCCCTCTATTACGTAATGCACATGATCATTTGGAAGTTGGCGCTTGCCCAATTAAGACCGAGCAGGGCTGGCTGGTCATTTACTCTTATATTCAGAATTATTTGTCTGCGGACAAAGATTTCGGCATTGAGGCGGTATTGCTGGATTTAGAAGACCCAAGCAAAATCATTGGCAAATCGGTACGGCCTTTGCTTACTCCCGACATGGATTATGAATTAAATGGCAATATACCCAATATCGTCTTCCCGTCCGGGGCTTTGTTAGAAGACAAGACTCTTTCCATTTATTATGGCGCAACCGATACCAGCGGTTGTCTGGCTAAAGGTGATGCCGATCATTTATTAGATCAGTTGACGTATAAAGAACGCAGAGTGCTTATCAGCAGCCCGAGCCTACCCGATGGCTTTAAAAGATTTGCGCAAAATCCGATTATACAGCCAAGACCAGAGTTTCCTTGGGAAGCACAAGCTACCTTTAACCCAGCCGCAATATATGAAGCGGGTAAAGTGCATATTCTCTATCGAGCTTTGTCTCTGGATGACACTTCGGTGTTTGGTTATGCAAATAGTACTGACGGTCTTAATATTGATGAACGCCTGGTTTACCCTATTTATGAGCCTAGGGAGAGTTTCGAAAAAAAATACCACCCGGGATTATCGGGCTGTGAAGATTGCCGTCTGACCAGAATGGGTGATCGGATCTATATGTTTTATACCGCATATGACGGATTTTCTCCACGAGTAGCTCTTACCTCGATCACCGTAGATAACTTCGTTAACAAGCGATGGGATTGGGAGCCGGCCAAAGTCATTACTCCGCCCGGCATCCCTGATAAAAACGCCTGCCTGTTACCCAAAAAAATCAATGATCAATTTGTCATTTTCCATCGCCTGGGCAATCGTATCCATGTCAACCGGGTCGATGATTTATCTTTTGAAAATGATCAATGGCTAAGTGAAGAACACAGTGTCATTGTCAAACCCCGTCAAGAGAAATCGCATATCCGTAAAGTGGGTATTTCTTCCCCACCTATGGAAACTAAATATGGTTGGCTTAGTCTTTATCATTTTGTATATGAGCCTGGCGGTATTTATAAAGTAGGTGCGATGATGTTGGCGCTGGATGATCCCACACAGATCATCAGCCATAATGAGAATGTGCTCTTAGAACCAGAAATGGATTACGAGAAGTATGGTGTCGTACCGAATGTGGTATTTCCTTGTGGCTCGCTGATTATACAAGATGAAGTATTTGTCTATTATGGCGGTGCAGATAAAGTGGTCGGGGTGGCAAAGATGTCGCTGCCGGAATTATTAAGTAATTTAGTGATGTAAATGAAGACTGCTGTAATTGCTATTTAATAACCTTTCCCCTCTCCCGCTTGCGGGAGAGGGGTTGGAGAGACGTTGTATGAACGCACTCCATGCTTTGGACGACGGTGAGTAGTTACCTTTTTTTAATATCTACAAAAGTCCGTGGTTCGGAACCAATATATTCGGCTTCAGGACGAATTAATTTATTATTCCCGCGCTGCTCAATAATATGTGCCGCCCATCCCGCTGTTCTAGCAAACACAAATACCGGCGTAAACATTGGCGTTGGAATCCCGCAATAGTGATAGGCACTGGCGCTATAAAAATCCAGATTAGGAAATAGTTTCTTTTCATCCCACATGATTTGTTCGACGCGCTCTGAAATTTCATAGAGGATTTTTTCTGCAGATTGTGCAGACAATTTTTTCGACCAGGCTTTAATAATATCTGAGCGCGGATCAGATTTGGTATACACTCGATGACCAAAGCCCATGATTAATTGTTTTTCTTCCAGGGCTTTTCGTAAGCCTGTTTCAGCCTCTGCAGTTGATTTAAAGCGTGCGATCAATTCCATTGCCATCTCATTGGCGCCACCATGTAAATTACCCCGCAAAGTGCCTATGGCCGAGCAGATGGCTGAATAAAAATCAGAGCCAGTTGCCGTAGTCACACGAGCGGCAAAGGTGGAAGCATTAAACTCATGCTCAGCGTATAAAATTAAAGACACATCCACCACTTTTTTCTGTAACTCCGCGGGTCTATGGCCTAATAGCAAATATAGGAAGTGTTCGGCGATGGATTGGGTCGGGGTCTCAGTGTCGATGCGTTTGCCCAAACGGTGAAATTGATACCAGTATAATAAGGCTGATGGGAAAAAAGCTAATAAGCGATCAGCAATAGCCACTGCATTATTTTGCGCGGATTCCGGTTCAATATTGCCTAGAAATGAACAGGCCGTACGCAAGACGTCCATCGGGTGGGCTGCAGCTGGGATCATTTCTAGCACAGTTTTTAAACTGTCGGGTATGGAACGCAAACCGATTAAATGCTGTTGATAGGATGCTAGTTGTGATTTTGTGGGGAGTTCACCATAAATTAATAGATAAGCCACCTCTTCAAAGCACGCGTGTTCTGCCAAATCATGAATCGAATAACCACGATAAGTCAGCCCCAGCCCTTCTTTGCCGACAGTTGAGATAGCCGTTTGCCCAGCTACTATACCGGCCAGTCCGCCTTGCTTCTGTTTACTCATAAAAAAATCTCCTTACTTGTTTTCTTTAAATTTAAGTGCCAGCCGTATGAATTATCATATCTAATTTTTTTTCAAATGAACTACCGGAAAAGCATTTATGCATGAACATTACCTTGATCACTATTGTTTTTCTGCTGTAATTCCCGACGCAATACTTTACCTACAGCAGACTTAGGGAGACTATCCACAAATTCGACTAATTTAGGCACTTTATATCGTGTCAAACTTTCGTGACAATGCTGAATAATCTCTTCCTCACTCAGCTGAACACCCGCTTTTCTCACCACAAAAGCTTTGACTGCTTCACCGGTAGTTTCACTGGGCATGCTCGTCACCGCCACCTCAGCCACCGCGGCGATTTTCATAATAACATCTTCTACTTCACTGGGAAAAACTTTAAACCCCGAGACGAGGATCATTTCTTTTTTACGATCGAGCAGATAGAGAAAACCTTCATCGTCAAAACGTCCCAAATCTCCGGTCTTCAGCCAACCATCCGCAGTTAATACCTGTTGAGTTTCAGCCTCATTATGCCAATACTCTCGCATCACCTGGGGTCCTTTAACACAGATTTCACCTTCCATTCCGATCGCTAAATCATTACCCGCATCATCTCGTATGGTCACATCAGTCGAGGGAACAGGAAGGCCGATACTGCCAGTAAATCTGTTCACATCCGTGGGATTGATGGTAACAATTGGGCTGGCTTCTGTTAAGCCATAACCTTCTAATACATACTTCCCAGTTATTCGATACCATTCATCAGCCACCGTTTTTTGTAATGGCATGCCACCGGCTACTGCTAGTTTTAAATGCTGGAAAGACAGTTTTTTAAAATCCTCACGATGGAGTAAGGCATTTAATAATGTATTTATGCCAATGAACACAGTATAGGGAATGCGGGTTAATTGCTTAATGAAATTGTCTAAATCTTTGGGATTAGTGATCAAGACAGCTAAACCACCCATTTTTAAAAAACATAGGGTGCTGACGGTAAGAGAAAACACGTGGTACAACGGTAATGGCACCATGACAATTTCTTCACCCTCACATAAATTACTGGAAATTACCCAATGGTAAGCCTGTTCAACATTGGCGATCATATTAGCATGCGTTAAAACAGCAGCTTTAGGAATTCCGGTAGTTCCGCCGGTATATTGTAAATAAGCCACATCTGTGGCTTGTAAAATTATTTTTTGAAAATTGTGTTTTCTGCCTTCATTGAGTGCTTGCTTAAATGCGATCGATTGCGGCAAATAATAGGACGGCACCAATTTTTTTATATGGCGAACAATGAAATTAGCTATATGCGATTTAAAAAAACCAAATAAATCACCCAGTTCGGTGACAATTACATGTTTTAGTTGAGTTTGCGGGAGGGCTTTCGCCACTGTATCCGCGAAATTGGCCATAACCACAATACCCGTCACCTGGGCATCATTCAATTGATGGATTAATTCGGTCACGGTGTACAGCGGATTGACATTCACTACAATCAGCCCTATTCGCAAGGCGGCAAACATCGTCACATAATATTGCAGTAAATTCGGCAACATAATGGCTAAGCGATCGCCTTTTTTTAGGGCTAAGACTTGTTGTAAGTAAGCGGCGAAATGGCGGCTCGCTTGCTCAAGCTGACTATAACTCAATTGCACGCCAAAATTACTAATTGCCGGTTTATGCGAGAATTTTGCACAGGATTGTTCAAATAAATCTGCGACAGATTCATAGGCATGGGGATTTATTTCCCCCGGGACTCCGGGGGGGTAATGTTTCAACCAAATTTTTTCTGTCATAACACATCCGTGCTAGCAAGATATCTTCGTATTATCAGTAAGATATGCATTTTTAGCAAGGTCTAAGAGCCCTCTCTCCAACGGCGTCATTATGAATGGGGTTGGAGGTGTTGGTAATCTGGAGCTTCCACATCCGGTGCATTTTGATTATTATCTGGCTGGGGCGGTTGAGCTGCTTGTTCTGGGTACAAATAATCAGCAAGAGCCCAAGTGGCCGTGAGCCCAAGCGAAGTTACTAGCCCTGCAATTCCTAATGCCTTTCTATCAGTAATATTATATATAGAAGTATCTTTACCTGGAGCTGGTGCAAGGATTAATTCTGCGAGCGTGCCAAGCCCAACACTCATTAGACCTCCACCCAAATATATTATTGATTTACGCACAGACTTTGAATCAGCGTCAAGGTCATCTTGAATATTTTCATTAGGTTGTAACATATATTTTCTCATGAATTAAAAAAACCAGGATACAATATGTTTGTTACTAAAATATGACATTACCACCATATGGGTTTAGGGTCTTTGTTGTCTTGTGGCGATGGCTGAGGCACAATAGAGGTCTTCAAACCACTCAAGGCTTATTCAATAATGCAACCTCAAAGCCCCACTGCCAAAGTAAGCTCGGCTTTTGAATTAAAGGGGAGTATGTTCACCTTGGCGGTCTTGCATTTACTCAATTCTGATATGAATGTATTTCTGGCGGATCTACGACGCCATGCCCAGAAAACACCCAACCTCTTTAAAAATATGCCGGTAGTGATTGATCTACAAAGAATTAATCGCGAAGATAAAGACCTGGATTTCCTCAGTCTTCAACACCATCTCAAACAACATGGCTTAATTCCGGTAGGGGTGCGTCACGGTAGTGAGAAACTGAATTTGGCTGCTGAAATTGCTGGCCTACCCTTACTTTCCGGACAAAGCAACACCCCGGCAAATGCTAAATCCAAGCCTAAGGCAGCTATTGAAAAAAAAGCGCTCCCCTCAAATACCATGGTAGTAACGGCCCCGGTTCGCTCTGGACAGCAAATCTATGCGAAAGATGCAAATTTAATCATTATCGCTCCTGTCAGTCATGGTGCAGAAATACTTGCGGACGGTCATATCCATGTCTATGGAATCTTGCGTGGTAGAGCTTTGGCGGGAATAAAAGGTGATGATACCACGCGTATTTTTTGTCAGCAGTTAGACGCCGAGCTGGTCTCAATTGCAGGTTTCTACAAGTTACATGATGATCTGCCCAGCATCAGTGCCGCTATGACCCAGGTCTATCTTGAAGGAGATAAAATTATTATTGAAGGATTATAGCAGGTCGAACGAAGTAGGACATTTCTAAGCCCCATCTCACCGCCATCCGCTTGACTTTATTTCTCGAGAAACATACTATTACTGTCGAAACATGCATTTGCATGATTCATTTGGATTATAATCTAAACAACAAACTATCAGGGAGTTAAGTATGTCTAAAAAAGTTATTATTACTTTAATAGCTGCAATTCTCATTGCTGCTGGCATTACAGCTTGCAAACCCAAAGAAACCACGACCACCACCACTTCTACTGATGGAGCTGCCACAACTGATAATGGCACTACCACTCAGCAGACCACAACTGCACCAGCAGACTCAAGCTCTTCCACGACAACTACGACCCAATAGTAGTAGTATCAAGCTTGCAAGCTACAAAAGCGGGTTAGTTTCACTAACCCGCTTTTCTCGCGTATAAGACGAAAATATATCATGAAACTAGGTCATTCATATTCCGCGGCAACGGCATAAATCCCCGGCGCATTACGCAAATATTCTTTATAATCCATACCATAGCCAAATACATAACGGTTAGGCACATTTAAACCGCTGAAATCTGCGTGTGGTAGACCCGCAGGATCACGAGCATCTATTTTATCAACCAACACAGCGCTATACGCCTTACTCGCCCCTGCTTCAACACAGAAATCAATGACCGCCTTTAGAGTGATGCCCACATCTAAAATATCATCCACCACTACTACAGTTCGATCCTTAAGACTTTTCTTCGGCTTGGTTAACCAAGCTATATCGCTACCCGTGGTATTACCGCGATAACGGGTGACATGCAAATAATCAACTTCCAAGGGGAAATCAAGGCGGGGCAGTAAATTGCCTAAGGGAATCATACCGCCCACAACAACACATAGAAAAATAGGATTAGAGTCAGCAAGGCTGGCATTAATATTATGCGCCATTCGATCTAAAGCAGCTTCGACTTCAACACGGGTATAAAGACAGGTCGCCGTTTTGAGTATTTGTTTTATATGATCAGGTAAGTGCACATTGTCTCCTAAGTAATAACCACTAGGGTCTGTTTACAATTCTACTATGCCTTGCATAAACC
>FTIX01000003.1_pt5 | contig 61681 bp, 63 predicted proteins | sample 1658561 | NCBI WGS metagenome assembly FTIX01 (sample SAMEA3914836, study PRJEB12502) | metagenome | biome: forest; material: soil | place: Canada | collected 2011-07-03 | depth 0.3 m | reverse complement strand
CTTGCGGGACTTTTGCGGGAGTATCAGATAGACCATTCTGGATTTTCGCTCTACTAAAGTCGTTACTGCTTTTCTCCTCGTTCCACTAAAGTCAATAGTATCACCTTCTCAATGCCCAAAACGTTTCCTTGTGGGGCTATATCTCTGGTCTTTGCGTAATTAATCGAATCTTTCCATAACGACAAAGCTGTTTCTTCCTACCATAGCGCCTTCGTCTCTTAGGTTTTTTATAGGCTAAATATTGATATAACTCTTTTTCTTTTGAAGCATATATAAGCAGTCTCCTTGCTATTTTTACTCATGTTTTCATAGAACATTGAATATACAGCAGTTTTGACTGTCGCACTTCTAATTAGAATTCAGCAAAATTAGATAAAACCGTGTAGAAGCTATGTAGAATCATTACCTATTTCCAGCACTACTTTGATGCTCTAATTTTTAACGCTCATGATACTAATACTCTATCATTGCGTTGCCCAGCCCTAATGTTTAGCTCATGACTGACCTTATACTCCTCTATCCCTTTGCGCATATTGACGATACATTTGAAACCGCAGCTTTTCTGTTCGCTCACTGGTGTTTGCCTATCCCAGGCTTTACAATATAAACCTCAGCAACATGGGTCTATGCCCTATGAGATTCTTCAATATTGAACTTGAAAAATATACGTTTATCAATTTTGAAACTTACATACTTCCAGTTCAGGGTTCATTCTTATTGAAACTAATTTTTCCTAATTTAAATGATATCAGATGGGCTTTTTAAATATGACTGTAATATCTACCCAAAAAGATCAATTTGGAATCGATTCGTGGACTAATAGAATTATTGCTTATATCGATATCTTAGGAATCAAAAAACATGTACAAGATGAGAGTAATGAAAGTAAAAAAAAGCTTTTGCAATTATTAAAAATTTTCCATGATGCAAACTCATCTTATGAACCGAACAAAGTATTTGAAAAAATTCAAAGAGGACCAATAAGTGTCGAATTTGTTAAAACTCAACTAGAAATATCAAATTTTTCAGACCATGTTATTTTTTCTGCTCTCTTATCTGAAAATTGCAAGCATACTCAAAATAACCAAATTAATGCTGTTATTGAAAAAATACAGGAAATGAGTTTAAGGGTTCTTCAGATAGGTTTTCTTATAAGAGGAGCCATTACAATAGGAGATATGTATCATTTGGGTAACTCAATAATTGGGAAAGGACTTAACGAAGCTGTATTCCTTGAAGAAAATATTGCTATCTATCCTAGGGTAATCGTTTCAGATGACATACTTAAAATTCTTAATAAAAATCAAACCAATGGTTTCCTTACTTATAACTTTATTTTAAAAAAAGACTTTGATGGTGTCACATTTATTGATTTCTTACACAGACATCGGCATGGCGACGAAGCTAGCGATATTGATCTACGACAGATAAAATTTGCAATTGAAAGCGAGATAAATAAATCCATTAATAGAAAGGATGTAAAAACATTAACCAAACTAAGATGGTTTGCAAATTATTTTAATGACACTTTTATAACATGGGGAGTCAAGAACAATCATTTAATATCCGCCCTAGAACCAATCGAACCTATAACTTTATAAATTGCTAACGCTAGAACAGGGACTAAAGCCTTGATATACAAGACATAGAGTCAAATCCTGGGTGATCTCCAAAAATAAGAAGTAAACTTAATATACCAAAGGCTTTCGGAACAGAAGATTTGACGTGCACAATAATTGCTGTTCTCTGTAGCTTACTTTTTGGGTGGTTTTAAATAATTGTATATGCATTTTTTTTAATATAGAAAAAATTTAAATCGAACGATCATCTAAAAATAAATCACTAAAGATTTGCTCTCTTAATTTTTTATTATAATTAATTTTCTACAGGACGTGGCTATGTGGTTTATATACATATCATTTATTTTTTTTGTTATTTACCGAATCATTAAGAGGTATTCAACTAACAAAAAATTATTAACCCTTACGCAAATTTCTGTGTACTCCAATCAAATATATGCCAGTGACAACAAAACAAAGCGAACAAGTAATAAACTGGCCCAATGGCATGGATTAGGGCAGAAAGTTAGTGTGGGAGGCTATGAAATTAGCGACGGCCTTATATATGTAGGAGAATTTCTTCCTGATCTCTTAGGAAACAATAACGACTCCTGCCTTATCAATCCAAAACTTAAAGTCTTGCCTTCTGATCCCGAAGAAACTATAGAAAATTTGGGTTACTGGCCACAATATGAAAACATTTCAGAAAAATGCCGCAATACCTACCTAAATTGGTTAGCAAATGGGCGATCAGAACCCGAAATTGATATAGGCTATGTTTTCTTATACTTTTATGGTCTTGAGCGCCGATTATTCCTTGAAGGCCAAAAGGATAGCATTTCTGAAAAAGAACGGAACGCAATAACTCATGAGGTTAATAGACTCTTGGGGATTTACGGCAATAATCGTTCTTTTTCTGGATATGCAAGTAATTTTCTTGCTATGGAATGGATTATATACCAAAACGATAAGACACTGCCTAGCTATATTAACTTCAAAAATCGATATTGCACTGGACCATTTCAAGTACTATTAGCTCAATATGTAACTACGAGCAAGCCAATCCCAGCTGATATAGCACTTCAATGGGCCATGCTACATCTTGAATTTAAAATCAAAACTCCTGGACGCCGTTGCACAAAGGAGTTTAAAGAACTATTTGATCTTCATTATATACAACAATTCGGGGATGGACTAATAATTAAGCCCAATAAAACGCGCTTAAAACTTGGATATCATGCAGCTAACCCATCTTTATTGGGTAATTTAGAGGTAAAAATTCCAGATCTCCCAAATCCATTTATTTTAAATAGGCCTTTGAAAAAACTAATAGCTATAATTGAAAAATGTGTTAACAAATTAGAGGCTTATAGCCGCTATCTGGGCAACAAAAATAATGATCCGCACTCATTAAGTGCCATGGCTTTATTGCCAAAAGAGCTAATAAATCAAGCCTCAAGCAAAAATAAATTGCTTGCTTTATTTGCCGAGATTTGCGAAAAGGGTCCAGGACTACTCTCAATAAATGCCATTTATGAGTGTCTAGAAAAAAAACCACCACTACAAACTAGTAAAAAAGAGGCTGAAAGCCTTAGCATATTAATTGACGCAATGGGCTTTGGAATGGTGCCTGACATACGCTTCAATTACATCAAACCTGATAGCAATGGTCAAATAGCTATATTCAGGCATGGCTATGGCGTAAATTTCGAGCCTTCCCAGGAATTTCACACAGCCAGCATAATTCTACGTCTTGGGTCAATAGTTTGCCAAGCAGATGAAAATATTTCTATAGCTGAAGAAATACTACTTCAAAATTTAATACAAAATAATCGTAATCTCACAGGTATTGAAAAAGATGCGCTATTAGCTTTTTTATATTGGTGTCTAAGAACTCCACAAGCGACCACCGGCCTCAAAAAAAAACTATACGAAATAAACACTACTAAAAAAAATGCTATCCGCCATACGTTATTTACAGTAGCAAATGCAGATGGGTATATTGATCCAAAAGAGATCAAACTATTAGAAAAGCTGTATAATCTGCTTGGATTTGATAAAGAGCAGGTTATAGATGATATACATGCGCTTACCTTAGGACAGCACGAAGCCATAACTGTTAGTTTGCGAGAATCTGAAACAATATATTCAATCCCAAAACAACCTGTAATTGATACAGCAAGCGCAAGTAGCTTTTCTTTAAATGAAGAGTTAGTCAAAACATTAGAGAAAGAAACCCAACAGGTTAAAAATTTACTTACCGATGTTTTCTCCGACGAGACTGAAGAAACTATCACAACGTTTTCTTTTACAAAATCAGTGTCTATATCTAATCCAATTGTCGAATTAGATAAAGCACACCAAAGCCTCTTCCATCAGTTACTGACCAAAGAAATCTGGAATAGAGCTGATCTTTACAAGCTTTGTAAGGAATTGGGATTAATGGCTGATGGCGCTATGGAGGTTCTCAATGAGTGGGCTTTTAATAACGCGAATGCTCCTCTAATCGACGATGGGGAATCTATTTACATTGATATCAATCTTGCTAAGGAAATAATGAATGCTTAATGACAATAAACCGCAACTTCGTCTAAGAGAACGCGATGCCATTATTCAATCTTTACGCGCAGGAGTAACGCCTCGCACTGGTTTGCAACATATTCAGGTTGGTCGAGCCCGTGAAGTTGAAGCTATGCTTAAAGACATTCAACAAATTTCTGAAGGTGGCTCTGCCTTTCGTTTAATTATTGGAGATTTTGGTTCAGGAAAAAGTTTTTTCCTGCAATTAATCCGTGCTATTGCGCTCGAAAAAGGGTTAGTCACATTACATGCAGATCTTTCTCCAGATAGAAGGCTACATGCCACGGAAGGTCAAGCTCGAAATCTTTATGCTGAGCTTATGCGAAATCTATCAACACGTACCAAGCAAGAAGGTAATGCACTAGCTAGCGTTGTTGAACGTTTTATCACTGAAGCCAGAAAACAAGCGGAAATCACAGGGGATAGAGTAGATACAGTTATAGCTGATCGATTAAGTCAACTCTCTGAATTAGTGGGCGGATATGAGTTTTCTAAAGTCATTGCAACTTATTGGAAAGGATATGATCAAGGTAATGAGCAACTTAAATTAGATGCGATTCGCTGGCTTCGTGGCGAATTTACAACAAAAACTGATGCTCGCAAAGCCTTAGATGTAAGAACCATTGTTGATGACGCCAGCATATATGACCATCTCAAACTCCTAAGTCTATTTGTTCGACAAGCTGGATATAATGGACTTTTGATCAATCTCGATGAAATGGTTAATCTATATAAGCTTTCAAGCCAAAAAGCTCGAATTTCAAATTATGAACAAATTTTACGTATGTTAAATGATTGCTTGCAAGGAAGCGCTGAATATTTAGGATTCTTTTTAGGTGGAACACCCGATTTTTTAATTGATCCCCGCAAAGGACTCTACAGCTATGAGGCATTGCACTCACGTCTTGCTGAAAACTCTTTTGCCAAGAAAACCGGCATCATTGATTACTCTGCCCCTGCGCTGCACTTGGCCAATCTTGCTCCTGAAGAATTATTTCTCCTATTACGTAATTTACGTCACGTTTTTTCAGGTGGTGATAGTAAAAAATATCTCATTCCAGATGAAGCGCTTATTGCCTTTTTAACCCACTGCTCAAAACGGATTGGCGATGCTTACTTCAAAACACCTCGCAATACGATAAAGGCTTTTATTGATCTACTGTCAATACTTGACCAAAATCCAGAACTGCAATGGACTCAATTGATTACACAGATCGATTTAATGGAAGAAATTAGTACGGATATGCCGTTTATTAATGCTGACACCGTCAACAATGATGAACTAGCTACATTTAAACTTTAAGGTTAACATGAATACTTCACAGGGTTTTAATCAATTACATAAAGGAATTCAACGCTGGATCTGGAAACAAAATTGGCTTGGTCTTCGTGATATACAGGAGCGAGCTATTGAACCAATACTTCAAGCAAACTGTGACCTTATCATAAGCGCCTCAACCTCAGCAGGCAAAACGGAAGCTGCATTTTTTCCTGCCTGTTCTCGAATTGCAGGCCTTTCTAGAAATGGCATAGGAATTCTATACATTAGTCCTCTAAAAGCGTTGATTAATGACCAATATCGTCGATTACAAAGCCTTTGTGAAATGCTTGAACTTCCATTAACTCCTTGGCACGGCGATGTTCTTAATTCAGCAAAAGAAAAACAAAGACAAAATCCTGGCGGTATCCTTTTGATTACTCCCGAATCATTAGAGTCTCTCTTACTGAATCAATCAGCATGGTGTGTTCACGCATTTGATAAGTTAAGCTATTTTATTATTGATGAATTTCATGCCTTTATCGGTACAGAGCGAGGTTGCCAACTACAATCATTGATGAATCGCTTGGAATTTTTGATTAAACGAATTGTTCCGAGAATAGCATTGAGTGCTACTCTCAGCGAAATGAATCAAGTTGCCGAATACTTGCGACCAAATAAAAAATTTCCTTATAAAATTATTGAATCAGCAGCATCCCAATCTGACCTAAAAATTCAGCTCAGAGGTTACCTTTCTCCTATAATTCAAGAAGATACAACTCCATCTGTCTCTGCATTAATTACGAATGATCTCTACGCAATCCTTAGAGGAAAGTCTCATTTGGTTTTCGCTAATAGTCGGGGGCGAACAGAAGCGATTGCTGCAAATCTATCTGATCATTGCGAACATGATAGTGTTCCAAACGAATTTTTTACTCATCATGGCAGTCTTTCCAAAGAGCTTCGTGAAAACCTGGAAACGAGACTTCAACAAGAAAAACTTCCAACAACGGCTATTTGTACAATGACTCTTGAATTGGGAATCGACATTGGCAGCGTTGATTCTATCGCACAGGTAACAGCACCACATTCCGTAGCTAGTCTCCGCCAAAGGCTTGGACGATCTGGGCGTAGGGGTGAGGCAGCGATTCTAAGAATGTTTATTACAGAAAATGAAGTTAACTCACAAACTCACATACTAGATCGGTTACGCTTAGAGACTTTTCAGTGCATTGCAATGGTCAATCTTTTATTAAAGAAGTGGTACGAACCACCAATAGCGAATTTATATCACTTATCCACTCTTTTACAACAAACCTTATCTGTAATTGGCCAATACGGTGGAGTAAGGGCTAATCAACTCTGGTCATTGCTCTGTGAAACTGGTCCGTTTCGTTCAATTGATCAAGTTTTATATGGAAAATTCCTCAAAGCCCTTGGCGAACAACACCTAATCTCACAAACTCAAGATGGGCAAATTATACTTGGCTATAAAGGAGAGAAGCTCATTGAGCATTATACATTTTATACTGCCTTCAATACACCTGAAGAATATCGTTTAGAATATGAAGGACATGTTTTGGGTACGCTTCCAATAGATAGTCCCTTAGCTATTGGTCAATTAATTATTTTTGCAGGGAAGAGATGGGAAGTATTGCAAGTTAATATTGAAAAAAAGCTGATAATACTGAAAAAATCTTCTGGCGGCAGACCTCCGAAATTTGGAGGAGACACACAAATGATCCATAGCATGGTAAGACAAGAAATGTTGGATATGTATTTAAAAAATATAATTCCAAGCTACCTAGACAAAAATGCAAAAACTTTTTTCGAAGAAGGAGTTAGATCATTTCAACTATTGAAACTTAACAAAGAAAATGTAATTCAGTATGGCAATACTGTCCATATTTTTCCCTGGCTTGGCGATCAAATCACCTACACCATTACTGCTATTTTACGTAACGAAGGACTCTCAGCAGATTGCTTTGGTGGCATAATAGACATTAGTAACTGTTCTTTAAATTCTTTTGAAACGACTGTACATGATATTCTTCGAAAGTCAAAACCAAACTCCATGGACCTCGCAAATGCAATGCCAAATACTATTATTGAAAAACACGATTCTCTTTTGCCAAAAGAATTACGTAACCTAAACTATGCGGCGAGATTTTTTGATACTGATAGCGCTTGGAATTGGTTAGTCTCTATAACCACGCCAAAGAATGCTTTAGCTAAAATTGACAAGGGGAATACACTATAAAATCGAGTCCATAGGATATTTTTCACTATTTTTTAATTTCTTAATAATAAAAACATTTGTATTCAGGCTACCGGAGGAAAAGGAGGATCACCCAGTACTTGACCCTGGGTGATCCCCACAAATATTGACAAATTTTAATGGTTTGCTGAACATGTCGCAATCTCTGATAAACTATAAAAAAACAATGTACTAAAGCAATTTGGACCATGTCGCGCGCACTATTCGTTTGAAATGACCAGTGTTCTTTTTTTTGCTTGGCGGAGTCACAATGATTAACACATATCTTGCAATGCTTAGAAACCATGAGGTTTGAAAGATGCGGAACGCAATCTAACGCAATCTAATGTTGCAAATTTTATTTCGCCCGAGCTCAACTGGGTTTATCAAAGAGAATGGTCCAACTATGATGTATGATGTTTTCTCTAAAGATGTGCCAAAATAAAAGGAGTTGTGCAGATTTGATCATAAAAGCAGACTTTCCCATACCACTATTTTCATACAACAAGCGGAACTTAGCTTGAATACCATGCGGGACTTTTGCGGGAGTGGTATATACACTTATATACACTTTAGGCCATTTTTGTAGCAGGTATCCAAAGTTAATATTCATATAAATCAGCAAGTTAACTCGCCACAATAAGTTCCGATTTGGGTTCGTAATCAGTAGGTCGGAGGTTCGACTCCTCTTTTCGGCACCATATAAATACTTTAAAATCAATAAGATACAATCATAAATCCGGCCAACATCATGAACAACACCTCTCTGGTGCTACCGTGGTGCTACTGAGCCAAGCAAGTCATCCCCGCATCATCTCCGTCAATCCTGGCAAATATCCACAAAACATCATTAGATCATCTGAGAGGTTAAATGGCCTATTCAGGGATTTTTAAATGGATTGCCCTCCTTCTACAACATCAACAATATGCCAAAGAAATATCGCTCTGGGTATCCAAGAGTTACCTAATTGGTTCAACTTGGAAAACTATGGCCGCGCAAATCAATTAGACTTAGAAGGCTGGATCGTACAGCTGTACTTACGGCAGATGATTCAAGGTTTTTTGTTGCGGGTCGGCCTCACCGGCATTGTTGACGATTACCGACTTCCAGATGAGTCTAATGCGCTAAAAGAACCCATCACTCCTATTTCCATACAAGACAGTCTCTTAATCACTGAAGGACTAAAGAATACCGTCGGGATACCATCAAATTTGTGGAAAGCTCCCTCACACTTTGATTTCTTTGAACAATCAGATGAGATTACTGACACTGAAAGCGTGCTATCGTGGTTTCACAAAACCGGTTCGGATAAATCTAACCAAGATGCCTATTTAGCTGAACAAAATAACAACCACCTGCTTCGCCCTTTTTTGAGGGTTGACTTAACTACACCGGACAGCATCTTATTAGCTTCATTTAAACGCTGGTTGGCGAAAGAACGTAAGCATCTAGCTCGGCAGCGGGTTCCGACATTTAACAAAGCAACTTTGCGACGTTGGGCATTCAATCAGGTATTACCTTATATTGATTTAACCTATTGGGCTGATCGTAACGGCAAACAAATCCCACACTGGTTGATGGGAAAAATATTATTCCCAGGCCACAACCAAGGCGATACGACAGATCGTGTTCGTCAGACGACGGAAAAAACTGCTCAAGAAATTATGACCAATGCTTGTTTGCAGGCCAATGGTTGCACAGCTGACAGAGCAAACTAGGAAAAAATTGAATCTGAATACTTTCCTTGAAGAATTAGAGAACGTACCTACTCAATATAAACTTCATTTCTAACAAATCCCTCCTAGATACACTTTATTTTCTATGTCAAGGGAACAAAAATCCCTGTTTTTCCTACCGGTAGAAAATTTCGCAAAAACATCTCCCAGGTTTAACCTTCTTCGTTCCGTTATGGTTGTATCTCTATTCATTTCCAATCAGGAGATATCATCATGTCTAATTCTTCCACATATCAAACCCTGTTTTCTGAAAAGCCTACTACTGACCTATTAACCAGAAAGGAGGCGGCAGCCTACCTGGTGTTTGCGAAAATACTCTAGCTATTTGGGCTTGCAAGAAACGTCAATCCATAGAATGCAGAGGGCAACTAAAGCCCATATCACTAAAATGCCAAATATCCACCGCCAATTAAGAAAATTCAAAATTAATCCGCCCACTAGTGGGCCAAATGCAGGGGCTAGGACTGTTACGCTCCCCATGATTGCTAGTATCTGTATTGCCTTACGCTGTTCAAAAGATTCGTGAATGCTTGAATATCCTGCTGTACCAAGGGTGCCTACCGAGCAACCCTGAAAAAAGCATGCCAATAGTAATACGTGGATATTAGAGGTGACTGCACATACAAAAGTAGAGATTACAAAAACGACCCCTCCTCCTAATAGCACTGGCCTTCTGCCCATTCGGTCGGATATAGAACCTAGAATTAATTGCAACGAAGCCGTTCCTAGGAACCAGGCTGTGAGTATCATCTGTGCGTAGTGGGCAGATATTTGTAGATCATTTGCAATGCTTGGAAGAGCTGGCAAATACATATCATTGGCAAGATAATTTGTAATCTCATAAAAAACCAAGATGAATGGGAATACTGCAAGCATTTTTTTATAATTTATCTTAGCTTTTATTGCCATACGATTTGCTCAGACATTCTCAATATTAATACATGTAAAACGGATGAATGCAGTTTTATTATTAAATATTGATCGTTAGATTTCTTATAAATAAAATTAAAGTTCGCTGTTATTTGTTTCTTTTTCCCACTACTATCTGTATAAAAAATGTGTATACACCTGTATTCATTATCTCATTGCCGCAAGTTTTATTACTAGCTTATTTGTAGAACCATTTTTATTAGGAAGAGCTGTAAGAAAGCAAAATAACCATAAAACCCTCCCTTTCTGATATACGCATCATTCACGCAATTTTTCCCAATCATCACCGAGCATAAGCCATTGTAAAGATACACCAAGTAAATCCCCATAACGCATTGCTGGTGACGCTCTTAGCACCGCATTCGCTTTTTCATGTTTAAGATAGATATCTAAATCCAGATTATGTTTCTGACAGAAACTTTCTGGAGAATCATAGCCAGCGGCAATCCGCGCATTTTCCAGTCTTTTTGCAATTACTTTCCTGATTGCTATTTGCCCCATAATCTTAATGCTCTTGTTGGGTATTATAAAATTGGGTTCCATCCCGCTATTTTATATATATACCCCATGGACTTATAATTTGCAAGTATTAGGTATAAATTACAATTCATTTATTCTTTTTTTATATTTTTCTATTACTACAGCAGACAGATTCGCAGATTATACAATTCAGTGCGCGCGATCAGAATGGAAAGACCAGAAAAAGATTGAAAAAATCATCGATTAAATTTAAAAACAGATGGTTCTTTATTACCCGTAAAAATAATATGATCCTATTTTACGGAATGGGATGGCAGGAAAGACCTTTTGTATTGATTTTTTTTGAAACCACAGTATTACCCAGTATCTAATTTCTATACAAAGTAGGAGCACTAAAACCCTCCTACTTTGGCATAACATGATTATATCAGCTCACAATTTTTATCAGTACTATTCTTGCTGGGTTGAGTCACTGTGTAAATATTTACTGAATGATTGAATTTTATCTTGCTCTAATGGGAATCCCGGAAGGCTATTCACAATGGCATATCTGTACTCTTTTTTTCCATTTAGCTTCTGGGCAGAATATAAATAATCCTCCCAATGACCTTCTGTGGCGTGGGTATACTCATCGAAATTATTAAAATGTATGATTTTTGTTCCTTGCTCTATAGCATGTGCTACTTCATCAGGCGCGCCTTCCGCTGATGCCTGTTTAGCAAACTCAATCATTTCTTCTTTAGTCTTAACGAGTAACCAGGTTGGACGAGCATTTTCATCAAAGAATAAAAAACTACCTGAAGGTTCAAGCATATAATAGCTAGAAGCCGAAATGTCATTTTTGATTTTATAAAAGAAATCAATAAAATCAGGATCATCAAAACATGCGTAAGGCTGCAAAGATAGGCTTTTGAATATGACTTCTGAAAGGTCTTGAAAATACTTATATTGCAGCTCTTGAATGCTCTGATTAATTAGATCTTTTAACGTCTGGGTATTCTTTTTTAGTATAAATTTGTCAATAAGACCCTCATTAAAAAGATCCACAGCGGATGACTCATCCGCTTGGCCGGTCAACATCATTTTTTTAATTGGCACATCAGCTAAATTTCTAAAGAGGTCTGCGCCGTTCATATTAGGCATGGCATAATCTGCAATTATGATTGAAACTTCATTGAAAATGTTTGGGTTATATACTTCTTGATAAATTTTAGAAAGATTAAATTGAACTGAAAATTGGTTTTCGATGTAGTTTTCAGTTTCAGGATTTAAAGCAACGGAATGAGAAAATAGCTTATTCTGCGACTTCAGATTTTTAAGATAGTCTAATGCCTCCCTAGGGTCTAGGTATGTCTTATAGGACATGTTTGGATCAAGCCTGAATGCAATACTTTTTAAAAATGATGGATCATCATCAATTAAAACAACTGTTGTTGGATAGTATAAACAAGATAATTTAGAAATTTTCATATCATTCCTTCCTGTGAATTAATTTTTGGGAATCTCAGATTAAATTGTGTATAAACTCCTAATTGAGAAATACACGAAATATCTCCTCCCAAATTGGTCATAACCATCTTACAAAAAGCCAAGCCCAAGCCAGTACCATTGATATTGGTTGTATAAAATCGGTCAAATAATAATGGAATAGCTTGTGGAGAAACTCCGGTGGCAGTGTCTTTGAAGTATAGTACATGATAATTGTTACTAGTTTCACACCATATAGTAATAACCCCCTTTTTGGCTGATTCAATATAATATAATGCATTCTTCATCAGATTGAAAAGAACATGTTCAATAAGTACTTTATCTCCCATGAATTCAAAGTCATTTTTATCATCCCAATGAATTAAAGCTGCTTCTCCAGCTTTAAAAGGATAACGTCGGATAGCTTCATCAATGCAATAGTTGATCCGATATTTCTTTAAGTTGCCTGTTGAGACGATGCCTTGCTTAACATTCATTAAAATCATATCAACAATTATGTTTGAATAATGAGCTTCTGATAGAAGATCCTCTAGAATTGTTGCCAAAATATCAAAATGCTTAGTCGGAATAGGCTGTACAGAAACTCCCTCATTCTTCGCAGATAGATATCCATTAATCAATGCTGGTAGATACTGTTTTATTCCATCCAAGCCCATGGCTAAGGCGGATAATGGGGTGCGAAGCTCATGAGCCACAGTAGCACCTACTGATTTCATTGCTTCTAGCTTTTCTTTTTGAATAGTTGAAGTTCTGTATAAAAATATTTTTCCGGCTACAATAACAGTGGCATAAGTGGGCAGTGTTTTCAGAAACAGAGTGGGAATTATAATTGTCTGTGTTGTAAGGATGTAACATATCCAGGAGATGCCCGTTCCCAAAATAGTAATAATTAAAACGTCGATTAAATCAACCAGTAAGATTAAATAAAATATTCCCGTCATGGTGGTTAAAAGCCACACATTGGATGAAGGATTTTTGAAAAGCATGAATGTAAAGAAGAAAGGGAAGCAATACAGTAATGTAATATACCAATATATTGGGAGGAACGGTTTTAATTTTTTTGGCCAATAATTCTTTAGCAACAGGAAAAAACAAAGGGCAGCTCCAGCGATACGCAAATATGTATTTTGAAATTCATTTGGAGCTACTTGATGCCAGACAAAATAATATGCAATAAAGCTAATGAAGCCTATGGCTCCTAACGGAATAAATTGATACTCCGCATCTTTAGCTTTTTCCCTAACTTTGATCCAAAGGTTTTTCCATAAACCGTGTATTGATTGCATGATTATTCAATCTTTGAACATAAAACCATTAAATTACAATACCGCAGACTAATTTGTTCAGCGAACAAATCGACTTTGGGATTCACAAATATGACCTTACTCGAATCAACTTTTAATCCACACTTTTTAAGCCATTCTACTCCCTCTTTCTCAGTTTCCCAAGCAATAAAATGTCTCGGGATAATTGGGCCTATGGGCAAGGAAATTAAAAATTTTGCATTACTAGGGGATAACTTAACATATTTTTTTAAATAGGAAGCCGGATAGTGAGTATGCTCAATCGAATCTTGAAATATATATAAATCAAAATTTCCCACAAACTCATTGTTATCCATATCGGTTTTTAAAAATTTTACTTTACCAGACCCTCCATCATTATCCCATAATTTCAGTAAAGTACGTGCAAATATAAATGCTGATTCATAGAGATCACACAATGTTAATTCGAATCTATTATCATTTATTACTAGATTTTTCACATACCGGCTTGGGACCCCAAAACCAATGTCCGCAGCTGTAGTGGGATTCGATAATTTAATAAAATCTTCAATAGTTTTTTGTCTTTCTATATGCCAACTGCCAGCAAGTAAATTATGAATATGTAACACCACTCGGTTAGCTAATGATTCATAAATAGAATTACCACTAGCATCATAAATATCGAGATTATACTCTAAAAAACTCTTTATAATTTTTCCTTTAGTCAATCTCAGTTCAGACAGTATGAAGCTAAATTCTTTTGCATGGGATGGGTCATTCATAACTGAGTTTGCAAATTTTACTAATTGTTCTTTTTTAACATCTGGATTTAAGATATTTTTAACTGTATGTGAATGATTGGGTTGTATTGTCATAATGATAGTCTCTGAGAATTTTTTTGTTATCTTAGCTTGGGATTTAATAAGTTTTATTTAGCTTAAGCACCAAGAAGCATACTACCACAACTATCATTTTATTGAAAATTAATTCATAGACTTGTCCTGCATTGAAATTACAATTCACATTACCCATCAATGCATTTGTAATATTTTTTTCTCTGAATTGTTCATCAAACACAGATCATAAAGTTCTTTGGCTGCTTTGAAATTATCTGCCGCCAAATAAAATAAAATTTGCAACCGTATTTTTGATGGAAAATCGTTTAACTTGGCCATATTCTTATTCAACCTCTTCTTAATCTATTATTATTGATGATGTATAAAATGTTCGATCACATGTGTGATGATAAATTTAACTAAAATTTCGACCCCAACGCTCAAAGGTAAAAAAATAGTTGCAGACCATAAGGCGTCAAACATCATGATGATAACCCCGGACAAACATGCAATTTGCATGACTAAATAAAAGTATTGATACGTGCTTATAGTCATTAGAGTTTTAACTTTCTTTATATTTAGCATCACTGATCTCTCTTTAGCTTCAATACAATTTTTTGGTATTTCAATTTGAATATTTAAACATATTTGGTTAAAGTGGTATGCAGTCATTGGCTTAAGATGATTTATTTAAATTTTATGAATAATTGCTATTTTTTGCTACTTTTATCAAATTAAGTCACTGAATTCAAAGAAATCCTTGGCATAGAATTAGAGGGGTCAAGTATTCACATGACACACCTTCCTGCTAAAACATGTGTCATGTGAATACTTGACTCCTTGACTTTTAATTGGACATATAACACAGGGTGGACAACTTGGGCGAAGTCGGATGAAATCAGATCAAGGAATCGAATGCTCTGGATATGCTTCAGTATTAGGATTTAACATGAAGCAACTTATAAGGTGGTGCCAGAAGCAGCCGAAAAAGAAGAAAATAGCATGAATCATTAAGTCCCAGCGACTAATTACATCATTAAGCATTGACTCTGAGGTTCTTTAACTGGTTCTACATAGGTGCTTTTAGGTTGGGGTGTATCTGTAGTCATATAACTTGCAATAATAGCCAGGCAATCTGTGGGTATAAATGCTATGAATGTCACTATTATCGGAAGGTTCTCTCTAAAGTGTGTTGAATCTCGCCTTATCTGTTGGATTACCCAATCAGCACCATCATAATTATATTGCCCACTCCCATCACCAACATAAGCGCCACGTCGGCCCGATTTAATTTCGAGCTTCTTAATATACTCAAGATTTTCACGTATATCTTCAATTAATTTAACATTTTCATTTGTAGGAAATTTTTCATTGAGAATGGATAGCCTGCATTCTTCTTGTCTTAGTCGCTTTTGAAATTCAAAATCCCATAGCCGGTGCTTTGCCTCTCCATCTCCCTTAGTAATAGCTTCCCTGAACAATTTTGCAGCCAATAAATAGTCCTGCTCACTTGCATGGTATAACCCTAACGTACGTTTTACGTATGGGTGTTCCTGATTATCTATGGAGCGAATCAGGTGTATGGCTTCTTCTTTTTTATTGCTGTCTATTTCCCGTTCCCAGTGATCCAGGTAGTAGCTTGCTAAATCAAGTTTGGCTTGATTACCTCCCTGTTTGGCCGCAAAGCGATATAGCCATACGGATTTTATTTCATCCTGATTTAAATTGCCTAATCCTACTGAATAACACCTGGCTAAATTGATTTGAGCGTTCGGATTACCTTCCTGAGCTGCTGATTTGTATAAAGAAATAGCTTTATCAATATCTTGCTTCACTCCCATTCCTTTTTCGTAGAACTCACCCAAGGAATTCTGAGCTCCAGCTTCTCCTTGGGCAGATGCCAATTGGTAAAGATGAAGTGCCTCCTTAAGATTTTTCTTTATGCCTTCTCCATCGTGATAAAGGGTGCCAAGCTTAAATTGGGCGGGGGCATGATCTTGAGCTGCAGCCAACCGGTAAAACCGTAGTGCCTCCTTAGGATTTTTCTCTACGCCATCTCCACGATCATAACATTTACCAAGATTATTTTGGGCCGGCGCGTAACCTTGATCTGCTGCCAATTGGAAAAGTCGCACTGCTTCTTTGTGATCTTGCTCTACGCCCATTCCATAACAATAGCAACCACCTAAATTATCTTGAGCGCGAGCATATCCTTTCTCAGCTGCTAAACGGTATAAACGTAGTGCTTCCCCATAATCATTCTTTACTCCTATCCCTTTCCAATAGCAATCAGCTAGATCATTTTGAGCTGGTGCATATCCCTCCTCAGCCAATGATTGAAGTAGTTTTATCTTTTTTGATATATTCTTTTTACGGAGAAGCCCATCAACCCCATATTTAAGAGCGAGTTGATATTTCACCACAAGCTCTTTTTTATTCGATTCAACTTTATGTTCGTCAATCATTTCTATTCTCCAAGAAACTAATCTAAATGCTTTTGCACACAACCTCAATTATCGTATTGGCTTATTCAGTATTATTTTAATGGAGTAATTATATCGGAGTAGGTAGCTTATATTTGTATAAGTTTTGTATAAAATAAGAATCAGGATGACTTTTTAGACACTGTTCTCTAGTGCTTTTATTTTGGTAACAATAAAAGCGGCACGTCCTTTTACGCTAACTTTGCGAACCTCTAATACCTCTGATTTTCTAGTAGTTTCCTGTACATGCGGATCAGAAACCAAGCACATCATCAATATGGACATCTTGAAAGCCCTGGGTGAAAAAGGTTTTTTAATTAACGTTTCCCGTGGGATAACCGTTAATGAAGAGGATTTAATTACCTGTTTAAAAAATAGAATCATTGCGGGTGCAGGATTGGATGTATACCAAAATGAACCTCATATCAATGAAGAATTTCTGCACTTAGACAATATCGTAACACTACCGCATATAGGCACAGCAACGATTGAAAATAGGATGAAAATGCTGGATTTAGTGCTGGAGAATGTTAAAGCGTATTTCTATAGTGGCGCAGCATTGACCCCTGTATTAACATAGTGAAATTTAATTATTTACTATTAGCAATGGGACAAGAGGGACACGGTTTTTCAGGACCTATTACATTTCTATAAGCACGAATACCTATCACTTAACTTTCTTAGGTTTAAATTTTCTTTCCTCTTTTAACTCTTTTTCAAGAAATTTTTGCATTTCTTGCTTGCTGGGTAATTCAAGCTGATATTTGGATACAAAAAGCTGTTGATTATTCTCATCTCCTAAAGCATATTCCACTAAGGCATGATTTTTCTCTGTGCACAGTAAAATGCCAATGGGTGGATTGTCTCCGGCAGTCATTTCATGTTTCTTATAATAATTTAAGGGGTCTCGAATAATATCACCAATATTTTGCGGGGATATCTCTTTACTCATGTGCTCACGCAGTTTCTTTTTATTTTTGGATAAGGCTGTTCTCTCATAATAAAGACTACCAATTTGTCTCTTTAAATCACGAGTAGACCAATTCCCTCTAATACCCTCAAATTCATAAAAACTACGCTTTAGAGGGTCACCTATTTTCATTAGCTCAACAAAATGGCTAAATGATAATGATGAAATAAGTGATTCTGGGGGTAATTTGGGGATTTCAGACACCGGCAAAGATTTCGCAGACAGTGTCTGCGGAATCTTTAATTGTGGTTTTTTGACAGGACTCAGCTCTTTTAGCCTGGGAAAAGCGATTTGTCCAACAATAGGATATTCTTGATAAAATTGCTTATAAAGGGTCAAGCTTCTATCAGAAGCAGAAGGTACTTTTTTCTGTTGCAACTCCTCGGCCAATCGCTCGATCAGCTTTTCCCCGTATTGCCCACGGTCTCTACCTTTCAGCTCATACTCCTGCACATAGTAGCCAAATAGCCAATTTCTAATCGTTACGCATGTGTTGATAGACTGCTTTGCTTTATTTTCAAATAAAGTATGTATGCCCTGAATCGCCTTAGCTAAATCTTAGCTAAATCTTTAAAATTCATATTTATAGTTTCTTCCATTCATTAGGAATGAGCATTAACAAGTTAAATAAATTAAAAATTCAAATACTGAGACTTTCTGGATTGCTTCGCTGGCACTCGCAATGGCGCGCTCGCAGTAGCAAGGGATAACAGTGCCAATCCCAGCCAAAACACTACACCCACTCTTTATGCTGAATAGTTATGTGCCTTTTTAAATTAATTAGCATTTAGTAAAACATACTTTACGAATCTTTGAGCTTCCTCTGACAGCTGTATACTCTTATCAGGCTCCCAGGCGAGCGCTTGTTTAATTATATCTACCCATTGCATATCCAGTTGTTGCGTGGCCCAGCGCGCTGCTTCTGCTTTAGAAGCGATATCGCCTGTTTCCAAAGAATACAGCGTTCGACACATGGTTAAAATCGCAAATACCTGGTAGTCACTTCTTTTAAATTTTGAAACATCATCTAATGCAGCCTCCCAATATTCATGCAAATTTTTTCGCATAGCCAATATTAAATCTGAATTTGAGATTTCTTTGACTAAATTCTTTATATCTGGCCCTACAATAGTAATTCCTTTTTCTCTTAGCACATGTAACTCGATTAAATAATTACTTCCGTATTGGCCTGGATAAAAAAGCCCTTCATTAAAATAGGGTCGTTTTGCATTTGGATCAAAATTTAAAAGATCTTGTTGAGGGATATAAGAGACTTCAAATTTTTTTGCATATCGGTTTTTTCTTGAATAAAACTGCTGGTGCATTTGTTCAATTTTAACAATCTTATTTTCTGAGAGCAAACTTGCAGTAATGATGTAACAATCAATGTCACTTGTCTTCTCATGAAAGTTATTCGTAGCTAAAGATCCACCAATGTATAGCCCGAGAAATTGATCTGCTAGGATTATTTGTAATTGTGCAGTTAATTCCTGTAGAAGTGCATTTATTCTTGTATGTTCTGTCAGTGCCATGTTTAAGATTGTACCTTTTATTGAAGTAGTTTACGTAAAATATAAAAATTCAACGTAATTCGCAATATAGGGGTCAAGGAGGAACGCAGCGAGCTTGCGAGCGAGTAGTCCTTGACGCCAAAAAAGCATTAGCCGACCCACAGATTCTGGAGAGGAGGCAAAAAGTTATTCTAATTGTTTTTCAACTTGTTTCAATCCAGCAGCCGTTAAAATAGCGTCAGCGGCTATATCAACCGATTCACGGACTGGATCGAGATCTAATCGTGCATAGATGGCTGTAGACTGCACAGATTTGTGATTAAGGGATTTACCAATAATAACCATGGACGCTCCAGTTTTTGCTTGCCAACTACCCAAAGTGCGACGCAAATCGTGCATTTTTAGATTCTTAATACCTGAACTATTAAGTATACGTTTCCACCCTTTTTTGGGCTCCACTAAATGACCAGTCTTACCTTCGCCAGGAAATACAAATGGACTATTGGACTCAGGCTTGCGCCGTTGTAGTATTGCTATAGCTTCTTCATGCAAGGTGACAATTTGCGAATCGCCATTCTTGGTTGCAGGAATAAACCACTCACGACGTTCAAAGCTTATTTCCTCCCATTCCATCGATAACACATTAGAGCGACGCGCTCCTGTTAGCAGTTCCACAAGACTATAATCTCGGATAGTTTCGTTAGGTTCTTCGGCTACTGCTGCATAGAATTTAGGCAATTCCTCTTGCTGTAAAAAACGTTCTCGGGCTTTTTCTTTGAATCTCTTTATTCCTAAAGCAGGATTATTGCATCTTTCTCCAACAATTCCAGGGTAATGCTCACGTCGAATATAGTACTGACCAAAGAAAGTACCCGGTTAGCTTGATACTCACTATTATTGGCACCAATGTCAGTATGTCGTTTTTGAATATCTGCTTTTTTGATTTGAGACCATTTCTTATTTCCTAGCTTCATCGGCCAAGTGTAATTTGTATAGACTTTCATCAGCTTTCCATGTTTTTTTATGAGGCTTGGCATGGCGCTCCATGTATTCCCGAAATAGATCATTTAAGGTCATCTCTGTACGCTCTGCTCGGCGTTTGTCATTAGGATTATTGCCTTGTACAATGGCCGCATTTATTTCTATGGCTTTGTTACGAGCTTGCTCAATGGAAAGGTCAGGATAGCGTCCCAGAGTAATGCGCTCGGGTTTTCCATTTATTTTTCGGTAAACAACAAATGATTTATACCCGGAATTCATGACGCTTATGGCAAGGCCGGGTGTCTTGGTGTCATAGTAATAACTTCTCTGCTTATCCTTGGGCGGAAGCAATGAATTTAAGGCCGGTTTGGTAAAATTTAACCTATTATGATCGGTGGACATCTATGTATCTCCCTGTGATGAAACAATGAGGTACCTGACTTCCACCTTTCTCGCTTCGCCTGCTACCTTATGCCCAAAACGGTGATCCACGCAAGCCTGAAATTGCACAAGCTCAAAAATACTTCGCAGTACAAACACGCCGCCAAGAACTGTCTGATCAATTAGCTGCCGATTTGGAAAGATCGGAATTGCGGAAACAGACGGGGGTTGAGTTCAAAGCACTTTCGGGAGCAGCCCAATATGCCGGCGTGCAAAGTAAAATGTTTGGGATATTTCACGACGCAGGCTATAAAGGACTTGAGCCTTCTTTCAGTGCCTTATTCCTTAATAATTAAGCGACAGCGACTATATATATTATTAGGGGGGCACAATGCCAGCATACGTACACATCAATCTACGCGTCATCGACTCCGCCAAGCAGGCCACGCTCGCTCCACGTTTTCAGGCGGCGCTAAAAGAGGCGGGCGGGCAGATTCTGCATTTCGGTCCTGTTGTAGAGATTCTGGAGGGCGATCAAGTGCCGCTACCAATGGCCGGCGTGTTTGAGTTCCCGACACTCGCCCAAGCGCTAGCCTTCTATAATTCCGAGAGGTATGCGCCGATAAAGCCGAACGTCGAGAAGCCCAGCAAGCGAGGATGTTCATAGTGGAAACCGACTATTAGCGCCAGACTTGTCAAAATGATAAATCCATCCTTTAAGCTGAAAATAGCTTGCGGGACTTTTGCGGGAGTATCAGATAGACCATTCTGAATTTTCGCTCTACTAAAGTCGTTACTGCTTTTCTCCTCGTTCCACTAAAGTCAATAGTATCACCTTCTCAATGCCCAAAACGTTTCCTTGTGGGGCTATATCCTCTGGTCTTTGCGTATTTAATCGAATCTTTCCATAACGACAAAGCTGTTTCTTCCTACCATAGCGCCTTCGTCTCTTAGGTTTTTTATAGGCTAAATATTGATATAACTCTTTTTCTTTTGAAGCATATATAAGCAGTCTCCTTGCTATTTTTACTCATGTTTTCATAGAACATTGAATATACAGCAGTTTTGACTGTCGCACTTCTAATTAGAATTCAGCAAAATTAGATAAAACCGTGTAGAAGCTATGTAGAATCATTACCTATTTCCAGCACTACTTTGATGCGCTAATTTTTAACGCTCATGATACTAATACTGGTTGGCTCAGGAAAGAGGCGCAGGTTTCTTTCAATTTTCTTCTTCACAAGCAGCCACTCCTAAAGAAGTTAAAAAATCCCAAATATTTATTTTGTATGACGAAGAACAGCAAATTGTTGCTTGGAAAAAAGATGGCATTTTACAACCCACCACTAAAGATGAATTGTTAGACGCTTTAATCATGAATCCAGACTTATTGGAAAGACTGCCGGACGTTGCCAGGAGTAAACTATTAAGAAGTAGTTTGTCCGATTCCGAACGATTAGAACTAGATAAACTCACTTTGAATTTCTTGAAAAAATCCCGGGAAAATCTAAATCAACATCAACATATTTTAGAATATAGCAGTGGGTATCCGAGTTAATCAGAGTTAAGGGGGCAAATCAGATTTGCCCCCTTTGCTTCTGTGGCAAGATCAACATCCTATTTACGTGAAGCTTATTCGACGCTCAACTAAATTGGATGTAGAGGATCCTGAGGACTGACGTTGAGGAGGTTTATGTCATGTAAAATAGTTTCCTGCATCAGTTCTGAGCCTTGATAGTCGAATTTCTGCGCTTGATAGGTAAGCATTTAAGTCGGCCGAGTATTTTCCACAACCCATTGATTACATGGTGCCAAAAAGAGGAGTCACGCCTCCCTTCTCATATTCCCCGGCTTTGTTGAATAAATCAGCTGTCATACCAGAGCAGGCTCACTAGTGTCCGGTAAAAAAGAATAAAGTTGAATGTCCTTGTCCACCCGCTAAAATAGCGGCTGAACTCACGATTCAGGGACAAGGACATGAAAAAATATACTACAATTGAAGCACTAACAAAACCCCTAACCGAAACTGGCGGGGCATAGTTTTTTATCTCTGATTAAACTTAAAATAGTTGTTGATTCATACATTCTAGTTGAGCAATCTTAATATAGTCTTAAAATTTGTAAAAATTACAGTATGCGGACATTAAACCTAACTACTCATATCAATATACACCTTCGTAAGTTATACCTCTTGCTTTAATAATTCTTTAATGTTTATGGGATACAGTCTTCTTGGAGCGCCTATCTCAAGAAGAGCTCAAACTAAAGCAATTGAATTAACGTCTTTAACTAGCCCATTGCTGGGTAGATAATATTAAGCTGTGGCAAAGAAAAAACTTGAGTAATCACGCAGTGAGATGCTGAATTTTAGATATTGTGATGTGAGGCAAATACTTTCCTCCTTCCTTATTGGCAAGAGTTAGCGAGTGTGGTAGCTTAAAATATAATCCGCTTGTATGAGCTTGCTTTGAGCAATGACAGGCCCCACAAATAGATAGTTTAACTTTAATGGTAATGTTATGGCGACACTAAAATCTGAAAATCGTAAAAGAAAAAATAGTTCTTATGTAGAAGATTATCCGCTAACACTTGCAAGTCTTAGAGTTAGAATGATAAAAATCATTAAAGATAATAAAAAAAATGAAGAAAATTTATTTAAAGAACTAGCCGCATTATTTGCCGAATATGGCAAAACACCCCATCTACTAAAGGAAGTCTTTCTTAGCAGACATAGAAATTTATCTAACAATACATTATTTATTGCCGCCACCATTCACAAAAATCTAAATTTCATGAATTTTCTAGTTGCGCAGTGCAAAAAATATGGTCTTGAAGCAGACATTCCACAATTCCTAAAAGTGTCTAACAGTGCCAAAGGATTCACTCCATTACATTGTGCAATCAATGCTGATAAAGATTCTATGGTTGAACTAATTTTATCCTTGGGTGGATACAATACTTCCAGGCAAAAAATTATCGTCAAGCACCAACAAGAAGAGGAAACTGCACTAGATACTGCTAAAAGACATAGTAAAAAACTCAATAAAAACACCAATATCAAGGAAAGGCGGGTTAAAATCTTAACATCCCTCGCTCCTTATGCCAGCTCAGCCGATGAGGTAACAGAAGATGCCAGTACAACAGATGAGGCGACAGAAAATTCCAGTTCAGACTTCGAGATAACAGAAGCTGAAACTTCTAATGTAGATCAACCTCACAAAAAATCTAAAATAGATGATGTTAAAAAAAGTTCTTCTTATAAAGCAATACCTCACCGAAATGGTCTAGCAAAAGATGTGTTATATGATTTATTTATCGATGATAACGATTTTGATACACTTTGCCAGGATTTAGACAATATATTTCAAGCATATAGCGCTGAGGAGATTTCAGATGCTGTACAGCAGAAGGATGAAAGCGAAGAACATACCATTTTTTTCCACGTGACTAATCAGCGTGATGCTGAATTCCAGAGAAAATTATTTAACTGGTTTCTCTCAACTAATCAAGGAGCATTGTTAGGTAAACTTTTAGGTGACGATACTATTCTCAAAGAAGCTGAGCGTAGACAGAATGAGCCCTTATGCAGGGAAATAAGGGCCTATTTTACTGCAAAATCTCCAATCTCTAGCTCTTTAAGCAGAGAAGGTTTTTTCGCCCACAATACAAAGACCGAGGAGAAAACACGCACTTCCACCTTGAATACCATCTTAACTCAAACCGCGGAACCTGGCTTGTAATCAATCCTGGATGCTCCCATTTAACGAGCTGAATGGAAGCTTATTCCGCGCGACTTGCAAGTAGTGGAGCCTGGTATTTTGAAGGTTTGGCGCGAACCCAAACATCCTTATCCTTCTCCCATTTATGGTTACTGCAGAGCTGTCATGCCAGCCTGCGCTGGCATGACAGCTCTGCAGTAGCGCAAGTAGGTAAGTTAAACTGTAACTTTAAAATGAAAAAGCGTAGATATTATTTATCCAACAACGTACATTCATGAGAGAGGGTAGTATTTTAATTTATTTAATTAAGCTCAGCGGGAGAAAGAGGAGAGCAGTCTTGCACCTTTGATAAATTCGCTTCATGCGTCTTGATGTATTCATATTCACTTAATATTACTACTTCATAATAATTTTTGATGTAGAAAAATTATACAGCTGAAGATCCATAAAAAAATCCTATTTATCGGGAAACCCAGAACTGGTCGCGCTGGTACAATGAATTTAAATTTATTAATTTAAAGCGGAGACAAGCATATGTCAAAAGATAAAAGAGTAAAAACTAACCAAGCAGCCAAAAAGGAGAAAAAAAACATTCGAAGTTTACCGTATCCTCAGCCACAACGGCACGATGAGCGGTCGTGGATTGAGCCACCATCGAAGGATATTAAGCAGGAAGATGAAGTAGCGTTCAATACAAACCGATTAGCGGCCGAAAGGGAGGACATGGAGCACCTACAGCGTCGAATCAGTGGGAATGCGCCATTGCCTAATCTCATTGACCCATCAACTGTCCCTAACAGTCGTATGAGAGACTTGTGGCAACTGATGGCCTCTCTTAAGAACCGGACGGAAGAACTACGTAAAAATACTGTAGATTACGCAACTGAAGGCTGTGAGCCAGTAGAAGAACCATCGGCGGAATTGCGACAGGCAGATGCGAAGAAGGAGTTAAGCTTTAATTTCAAGATAGGTAATGGTTTCGGAATTCTGGGAATATCAGCATCTTCATCTTCTTCATCTTCTTCATCCTCTTCATCTGCATCCTTTTGGCCGCAAGGGTCTTTAGACATTCGAGATGATATTAACAAAGAAGAAAGCGATGAAGAGTCTGAGGAAGAAGAAATTTCTCCGGTGTTTAAAGGTAGAAATAAACGAGAATGAAATGGAGGTAAAGCTGGCTTTGTCTCCTTAAGCGCGGTTAAGCATCTGACAGCGATAGCTAATAAAAGAGTTTGTATTTCTGGTTGCTCGTAGCTCGAAGAAAACTAGTGTTTATAACAACCACGGCTTTGGCACCTCTACCTTCTTCAGAGTAAATCTAAAATTTTATCTAGCGCTTACGACCGAGTTAAAGAGCCACGGGCGACCAACCCGTGGCTCTTTATCGTCAATCCAATATAAATAATACTACTAAGGTGGGTTCCTAAACATCCTTCCCTGGCAGCGGTGCTGCGGAAGGAGGTGTCGTCGGCGGTTTTAAGTATAAATGTCTCACTCTGTACTGCCTGTCTGAGATCCGATGATAGTAATTTGCCTGAATTTTTTTGACCTTGCTTATGTAGAAGGTAGGCTAATTTCCGAATGGAAAAAACTATCTACCCCTGCTGTTCTAGGTGGAGCTACAACATGCGGCGGATGCTGACACATTGTAGGATATGCAGGATAAGGTGATAAAAATTGACTTTTATTTCTGCCCACGATTCCTTTAGCCACGGGCGTAAATTTTAGAGTGGAACCAGCTGGAGCTGTGACTCTTGTAGTTAGATTTTGTGGCGAAGAAATACTATTCCTAGCCTTGGCTGCATACATATTTTGTTCGTGTCGTCTTTCGCTGTTGACCAAAGTTGTGTAGATTTGTAGATAACATGGCAAATCTTGCCCATTATCTAATAATAATTTTCTTGCATGCTTTTGGTTATGATCTTTGATCGTGGTATCAATATTACCACAACTTAAAAATACTAAATCTTTTATATTAGCAATATAAGGCGTTAAATTTTTTTGGTCTTGATGTGCTGCAATTAATGCATGAATAGCTATATGTAAGGCAGTTCCATTCTCAGGATATACTTGATTTAATTGTTTCGCTGCCTTTAGTTTTTTGCACAAATTTTTCATTGAAGAATTGTCACCTTTTCTTATAGCATTAATGAGTCTCTCGGCAAAATCATTAGGTATTAAATCCCTTGAAGGTAATTTATGGTCTTCAGGTGGCATTGCAATTAATGAGCGCTCAAAATCCATACCGAAATTAAAATTTTGAAAATAAAAAGCTGAATTTTTTGGGTATTGCGAAGTGCCTTGATCGAATGTTGGAATGCCCCCACCAAGAAAATTTTGTCCCCTTGTTATAGGAATACTTGAAAAATCGTATAGCTGCGCAGGGTCAGGTAAAGCACGACCTGGGCTAAATCTCTGGAATCCTAAATGTGCAGTTGGTAAGGGTAGAGGCAATGGAGCTGCTATCCATCACGTTTTAGTATTGAGATTCATGCTTACTGCCTGATGGGAAATCACTATCATCTATTACTACGAACTCCCAATAGCAATTTAAGCAGAGCTATGAGACATCTGGATGGTGTATATACTCAAAGATTTAATCAATTAGAAAAGCGGGACGGCCCCTTATTCCGAGGCCGTTATAAATCCATATTGATAGATGCTAACAGTTATCTACTCCAAGTTAGTCGCTATATTCATCTAAATCCAGTTGTCGCTAATATCGTGGCATTACCTCAAGATTATATTTGGAGTAGCTATTCCTTTTTTCTAAATCTAAGTCAACGACCATCATGGCTTTATTGTGATTTCACTTTACTGCAATTATCCAAGAATAATTCTCTAGCACACTATAAGCAGTTTGTGGAAGCTGACATTGGTCAAGAGCCAATGATTGGATTATCTGAAGGCCATTCTTTGAGCATACTGGGTGATTCTGGTTTTATTGAGATAATTAAAAAGAAAGAATTGAACAAAACAGCTATTGACTGCGAAGTACCTGCTGCAAAAATTTTAAAGCCGAATATCCAAGAAATTTTAGAAAAAATATGCACTGAATTCAATTTAGCAACAGAGGATTTAAAGAAGCCTAGCCATTATACTTCAATGAATCTCTACAGGGATTTAATTATTTTTTATTTATCCAGCTATTGTGATTTTAGCCACCAAGTGATCGCTGAGGCCATGGGTAAAATTAAAGCGAATAGTGTCTCTAAGCTGAAAAGTAGAATGAATCTTATGGTAAAAGACAATATTTTACTTCAAGGATATATAGAAAAGATAAAACAGATTTTGGGAATGGCATGAATCCAGATTTGACCCCGAGTATTTCCGAGTATTTTGGGAATGGCATGAATCCAGATTTGACCCCGAGTATTTATGGACTGGAACTTTACAATTTACAAATGAACTATTGCCATTTATAATTTTTTCTTATTTATATAAAATAGCATTCGAAATAGCTAGCACTCCATTAAATTATATGATTTGTGGATATTTAAAAGCTATCGAGAATATAGACACTTATGATCATAATCTAAGTTATAACCCTTTTCGTTGGTAATTTTAAGGATAATACTATGACTATTGCTTCTGCCATACAAATGACTTCAACCCCTGATGTTCATCAAAATTTAGCTATTGCCGCTAACTTACTTTCTGAAGCTGCTCAAGCTGGATCAAAACTCGCAGTGCTTCCAGAAATGTTTCCTATAATGGGCGCAGATGAAATGGCAAAGATCAAAATAAAGGAAGGTTATGGCGAGGGGCTAATTCAAAATTTTTTATCTGCGCAAGCTATAAAAAATAATTTATGGATTGTTGGAGGTACTATTCCTATTGCTATTGAAGATGAACATCGTATACGTGCAGCTAGTATAGTATTTAATGAAAAGGGAAAAGCAGTTGCCAGATATGACAAAATCCATCTCTTTGATGTATGCATTACTAAAGGAATTGAGGAATATAAAGAATCACGCACTGTAGAACCAGGCAACCACATAACAGTTGTCGATTCACCCGTAGGAAAGCTAGGGCTTTCTGTCTGTTACGATATCAGATTTCCAGAGCTATTTCGTAATTATCTTAACGCTGGCGTACAAGTCTTTGTGGTTCCAACTGCCTTTACTGTCAAAACTGGAGAAGCACATTGGGAAGTGCTTGCCAGAGCTCGTTCTATTGAGAATTTATGTTATGGTATTTATGCTTGCCAAACTGGTGCACATTCTGCTCAAAAGACTACCTATGGTCATAGCATGATAGTAGACCCTTGGGGGAAAATAATCACCGAACTAGCAACTAACTCGGGAATCATTTCTGCTGACATTGATTTAGGCCTGATTGAGACTTTACGCAAAAAATTCCCTTCACCCGATCATCAAAGAATTTTCGCAAGCAAGGGTGTTCTGGACCTATAGGCATGCCAATATAGCCACATAATGGTTTCAAGAATATATGGGTTAAAATTTTTAACAAAACCATTCACAATAAAATTCAATTTTGTAGCATCTAGCCCACCGCCAGCAGGATGAGCTCCGAAGATAACTGTTGGTGGATAGCTGGGATTATCTAAAGTTTCCAATCCTCCTGGCAAATATACATCTTGTGCATAAAATTTAACCGGCTTCCAGTCAATATCATAAGAAGTATACCCCATACTTTCTATATATCTCCCAAAAGCAAAAGATAATGCGCTACGCACTATATTTCGCTGTTCTTGGCTCGGAGCATTTCCACACGGAAAGTAATAAGTAATAAACCCAGGACCAATAAGCTTGCTCACATTCGTGTGATTGACAACGCCAAAAAATACTTTCATAGAAGGATCGAAATCAAAAGACAGTTCTATGCAATTCCTGCTGCCACCAGATGATACTTTTAGCTCTAAATCAAAGGCCTCTGGGGTATCTTTACCACTCTGACGTTCACGAAAGTATTTAATCCTAACATCATGACTTGTGTTTAATGGCCAAATTAAAGCGCTTTGCACATTTATTAACCACTCAGTAAGTCTTATTGGTGCATTTTTATGTGAATTAAGAACAAGTGTATCAATATTTCCATGTTGGACGAGAATGCTTTTTTTAGATTCATCCGGTGTACTGCTAACATTATATTTGTGCGTGGCGTCAGCGTCCTTGCATTTCACTGTCAACGTCATCAACTCACCCCTGCTCAGGCATTAATAGAATTGGGAGGTTTAGTATGAACAACTCTACTACCAACTCTCCCGAACAGCTCGCAGCACAGCGTTTCACCAAAAAATTAGTCAATGCCGGTTTTGAGAAACTGGCATTGCACGTGTATCAGGATGCTGATGGCCAACCTCTTTATTGGCGGATCCGTCTAAAGCACCCAGTAAGCGGTGTAAAATGGCTGCGTCCGCTCAGCCGAGACAAGCAAGATAGATGCAAAGTTATTACGTCTTTATAGCCAGGGGTTTAACGACGTGTGGGAGGAGTATCTTCCGCGAAGAGAAGCGTTCTTCAGGAATTTTCTTCAAAATTGCAATAGCAATGAAGCGATTCTAAATTATTTAGCTAGTCCTGACCTTCCTGGTTTCAATCCCAAAGAGGGAGCGGCTGAGAATAAGGATAAAGAAATTAAGCAAAAACAAGAGAGTAATCCCAAAGATGATCCTGTCAAACAAACTGAAGTGGACATAGCAAAAATAGGGCAGCTTTCCGATGTTATGGCAGGTATGACAGTCTATGCAGTGTTCAATACTACACTACCTCCCGCTACTGACCAGAGCTCATCATCATCCTTAACTAGTAGCAGTAGCCTTCCTCACTCTCCCCCCTACACCAGGAGGAACCAGAGGGAGCTGATATGATTAGCTTCGTCGTGTACAGAGCGGATACTGTGCTGCGACCAAACATTGACAATATGGGCCAATCTACTAGAATAACCGGTCTAACTTCCTTCAGCAATGTAGCTCAGTTTGGTTAGGGCGCGGAACTCATAATGCTAAGGCCGGCGACTCATGTCCACCATAGCCACCAATGAATAGCTAGAATTATTCAACTAATTCAACGGGGAAGTTTTAAATCTAGAAGAGACTATATTAATAATGCAGCGAGATATTATATATGACGAAAGAGCACAGTAAAGACGTAGAACTTAGTAGCATTAACCCGCCCTCTCCCGCCCCTAAACAAGCACCACCAGCCGCAAAACAAAATAACAAAGAAGGTCAATATCATTTAGCCCATTGCTTCGAAGCCGGGATAGGCGTTGAAAAAGATAAAAAACAAGCTTCTCACTATTACCACTTTTCAGCCAAACAAAATTATGCGCCTGCTAAAGAAAAATTACAAAATCTCCAGCCAAAAGCCCAAGAGACTCAGACTCTTCAAAAGAAATTAGCTCAAGTTTTAGGTATAAGAAATTCTGCCTCTAAAACACCTACGCTTGATCTAACTAATCCCGTTGCTGTCTATGAAGCTGGAAACGAATATTTACAACTTGCCCGTCGATTATCAGATCCCAACAGCGAATACCAATCCGCTTTATTTTACTATCAATTAGCTGCACATCAATTAAATTACGCACCCGCACAAGTTGCTTTAGGGCGGTTATATTTAGACGAAGACAAACGCTTTTCATGCATTAAACATCCATTGGATATAAGAGAAACAGCAAGAAGCCTATTCAAATCAGCGGCAAAGCAAGGTGATAAAAAAGGACAATATCACTTCGCTCGTTGCTTAAAGGAAGGGATAGGGGGTGAGCAAGATAAGGTACTGGCTACTGAGTATTATAAACTTTCAGCTGCCCAGAGTTATGAGCTTGCCCAAAGTGAATTAGATGCTCGTACACCCATCGAATTATCTGATTTCAAAATATCTCAACCTCAAAACAGCAAATCTTCTTTAGAACCCACTCCACAAATCTCCCCAGTTTCTGTTCCAACTACAGAATCAGAAGCTCATTCAGAATCAAGCACAACTTCCCCCTCCAGCCCCCCTCTAGCTTCTTCCAGTCCGTGTTCTACATCAGATAACAGCCCTTTGAATACCACAACAGCTCAACCTATTCCACCAACTTATCCCACAGTTTTGGACGCTGAACCCCCAGAAAAAAAAGCAATAAACTCATTTCAAGCGACAGCTTCTGCTGCAACTGAAAACCCAAGAACTGCAGATCCCATAAAGTCCAAAGTTGGCGATGAGGAAGAAGCTGATGAGGAGGAAGCTGATGAGGAAGAGTGGGGTGAGCTGAATGAAAACTGGTATCGCGATGAGTCTACCGACAAAGATAACCGGCATCAAGCTTTAGAATGTCTAATTGAAGCTATATATAGAAAAGGTCGTTTTTATGAAGAAGAGGGTCTTTTTGATGGAGCTCTTAGCGTTTATCGACAATATCAATCCAATTGTCTACACACCAATCAAGAAAAATTTATCAAAGCTGCGTACAGAATAGGTTGTGTATATAAAAAAATGGCTGAAAAAACTCAAGCGGAAGGCAAGCTCGCACCAATACCAGCCAGGAAAGGGGAAAAGCAGCGCAACCCTTTAGATGACGCTTTTTGCCATTTTAAAGATGCTATTGTGAAGCCACATTACACCAAAGATCTTATTGAATTCAAACGTATACAGGCGAAAGCCCACAATGCTCTGGGTGAGCTTTGTTTATTGAGAAGAGATGAACCCCAGGATCTGTTGACAACAGATAAACCGGATGTAGTAGAGGAAAAATACAAGGACGCCACAGCAGTAAATTTGAAGCAAGCTGTAGAATATTTTAAAAAGGCTGCAAAGTTAGGAGATCCTAGAGGTCAGTACAATTACGGCTGTAGTATTCTTAAAAAAGACTTTCAGGAGGCTGCTTACTGGATTTCTAGATCTGCGGCCCAAGGATTCAAAAAAGCAATAGCACAATACGCAAAATGGTACAAAGATGGAATTAACGCAGCCAAAGATCCTGAAATGGCAGCACGTTTAGATGGATTACTAAATGTACGAGTAACCGCAGTAAGAGCAAGGCAATTTGTCAAGTTGCGAAGTTACACACCCCCATCCAGCAGCAGCAGCTCTTGTTTTTTTGCTTCAACGCCACAACCTAAAAAGTTAGAGGAAAAACGTAGAGAGCCTAACCTAGAACAAAAGCCAGGCACAGAAGCAAGACTGCCATGACCACCACCCTGAAAAAGGAACCTCAGGTGGGTAAGTTCCCACATGAAGAAATAGATGGTGCAAACGTTGAAGAAGGCCTCAATTTTAATTTCTCTTTTGATGGATATCTGACTGGAAAACAAATAGATTCACTGCTATCTAGACAATTGACACAGAGTAAAATAGATTGGTTATATTATGAAAATGGGAGATGGATATTTTTTTCCGAAAAATTTAAAGCTCAATTTCAAGAATTTAATAATACAGATTGGTTAAAGAGTCAAACAATATTGATACCAGAATTAGAATACTGTAAAAGAAAAGTATTTGATGAGAACATCGAGACCACTAAGGTTAGATTTTATGGTGACCCCAGAAATTATAAAAAATCATCCTAAACGGATATTCCTTAGCCATAAGAGCGCCAACAAAAGTATAGTTAGGAAATATAAAAAATTACTTGAATGGTATGGGGTTGGCTCCGTGGCTAGATGAAGATGACATGGTTGCAGGCAGTTCTCTTCATAGAGAGATATTAAAAGGCTTTAAAGAATCTTGTGCCGTGATTTTCTTTATTTCTGCAAATTTTAAAGATGAAAAATTTTTGGGCATAGTAGATAAGCGAGTTTATGAGTCTCTCAGAACAGTGTACTTGAAAAATTTAGAATTTTTCAAACCCATTCACCAAATGTGTCCGTAATGCTTCACATACTGTCGGATCCGCTTTTTCCGGTGACCCCACATTAAAAGGTGGATCCGGATCATATTCTATTCCCAATTGTAATCGCTCAGCGACAGCTTGGCCTGCTATTTTTGCAGCCAACATCAATGCCATATCAATACCAGCAGATACGCCAGCCGCTGTAATTATTTTGCCGGACTCCACTATACGTGCTTGCACCGGTTCAGCGCCCCAAGCAGATAAGCGATCCAGTGCAGCCCAATGGGAAGTTGCTTTCAGGCCGTTTAACAGTCCAGCAGCACCTAAAATTAAACTCCCTGTGCATACTGAAGTTGTCCAGGTAGTACTCTGATGAATTGCATTAACCCAAGCAAGCATTTCTGGTTGTGCACGTAATGTATTGGCATTGCCCGCCCCCGGAATCAGCAATACATCGGCTGAAGAAACATCGCCTATTCCATAATCAGCGGTAAGAAATAAACCGGAATCCGTATGAATCGAACCTGCTTGTTCTGCAACACGAAACACCTGAGCTTCAGGTAAACGACAAAGAATTTCATGAGGGCCTACAGCATCTAATGCAGTCATACCATCATAAAATAAAAAAACAATGCGCATATTAATCGCCTCTTAATCAGTTAAATTTTATGGATTGGAAAATGCTATTGTTTTCTCGCTACCGTTAAAATACGCTCCGTTTTTTGTTCTGAAAATTTTGAACCATCAATACTGTATTGACCTAAGACTTTAAATCCATTTCGGGCTAACATTTCTTGTAATTCTTTTGCTGTATAAAGTTGTAAGGTGGCTATTATATTTGATGTTTTAAGTCTGCCGGATCTTTCTGAGTATAAAAAGTAGTGTATGAAGTAAGAATCCCTTTATTATCAAGGACACTGTGCTGAATTTCACGCACCTTGGTATCTCCCTGCGTTTTAATTCGCTCAAGTGATAATTTAACAATATTATCGTCATGGTTCACATAATTTAAATTTAAAATATCAAATATAGATAACTTCTCATTATTTAGCATTGACTGGCTTTCTTAATATCATCCATTTAGTGCTTTTTCCACTGCTTTAGGATTACGATCAATAACTACTAAATAAGCCCTGGCAGCACCCTCAGGTTGCCTTACCCCTTGTTCCCACTTTTCTAAAGTCCTTATTGAAAATCCAAATTGTGGATTTTCTCTTGAGTTTGGCTTCTTACTTCATCTTCCATCTCAACCCTGGAGCCAATTTCGATTAATTCTCGAACGTAATGCGCCAAAGAAAGATCTTTTTGCTGAGCATTTTTTGCAACGTTGCCAAGAATGGCTCAGGTACACTAAGGGTAATTCTAGCCATAAAATTTTCCTTAAAAAATTTAATTCAAGTTATGGCAAAACATGGTTGACAAATACTTTAACAAAAAGTTACAGTGGCAACTCGCAAAAGCATCCGCACGAAATTTAATAAAACCACGTATATATTAATTAAAAATATGAATAATTCTAGATATTTTTCTATGAAAATATAAAAATCTGGGGATATTTCAACACAAGCATGGTCGGATTGAATGAGGCTCTGGCAACGATCTCTCATGACATTCCTAATTGATTATCAAGCTCTGAAACCGAATCTCAAAAAAAATTTATGGCTTGGCTCCAATACATTTTATCTGGCAAATCATTCCCTGCAATAGGAAAGCAGATAGAAAGTAATAGAGTGGATCCTTATCTATTGAATAATTTTTTAATATTCTTCTCAAAGACAAATAGTCTAGCCTTAAGAACTATACGTTTTTATATCGGACACAGGTAGCAGTTTGATGACTGCCTGAAAATACCTCTATTTTAATAAAAAAAATAATTTTACTACTATATATCAGAGACTCCCGTGTTGAATAAAACAATAATTGCAGGATCCATTGGAACTTTTGCAGAGTGGGCAGAATTTTCCTTTTATGGTTATATGATCACTCAGTTTTCCCATCTTTTTTTCCCCATGTTAACTTCTGGCATGGCCATTCTTGCTGGGTTTGGTACTTTTGCGGTTAGCTATTTGGCAAGACCGTTGGGTAGTATTTTATTTGGTTATGTAGGTGATACCTTAGGTAGGCAAAAAGCATTATCAAGCTCAATTCTGCTTATGAGCGTGGTGACTTTATGCATTGGGCTCTTGCCCACTTATCAGACAATCGGAATTTTTTCTCCTATCCTTTTAGTATTATTTCGCTTTTTACAAGGGCTTGCCGTGTCCGGAGAATTTACAGGCGCAGCAATTATGATTATAGAGCAAAATAAAAGTCGACCTTGTTTTTCATCAAGCTGGATTAATACCGCAGCTGCATCTGCAAAATTCATTGGTGGCTTTGCCAGCATTATCGTAAGTTTACCGTTTATGCCTGGGTGGGCTTGGCGAGTACCATTCTGCCTTGGTTTTTTGACGTGCTTTATTGGCTTTTATATCCGCCGTAATTTGTCTGAAACAGCTCAGTTCCAACAGTTAAAAACCATGAATCAGGTTGAACATACTCCTATTAGAACCGTTTTTAAAAGCTATAAAAAGTCTTTATTCCAGATTGCCAGTATTGGCGCCTTCATTGGTATTTTCACCTATACATGTGATCTATGGTGGGTATCCTATGCCATCCAAAAAGGTTATTTTAGTGAGCTGCAGGCCAAAACTCTGGGAACTATCATTCAAGGAAGTGTCGTCATATTTACACCCTTAATGGGAATGCTGGCAGATTACCGTGGTGGAAAACTCATCATGCGACTTGGGATATCTGGCAACATCATCCTGGTTCCTCTGCTATTTTGGGTGAGTACGCAAAAATCATTTTTAGCTATTCTAGCTATCAGTTTATTTTATGGGGTATCTCAAGGCGCATTGAGTGCTTCCATGTTCAAGTATTTTTCAGAGATTTTCCCCACCTCAATAAGGTACACAGGCCAAGCAATAGGGTGGAATATAGCTCTGGCAATTTTTGGCGGTACTGCGCCCTTAATCGCCCAAACCTTGTTCACAAATGACTTACTTTATATCTTAATAGCTTACGTCATGCTCAGCGGAGTGATTGCATTAGTAATAAATAGCCCTAGTTTTACCACAAAAAATATACCCGAACCTAACTTTAATAATGGTTTGTAACTTATCTGAGGCAGCAGATTTCAGATTCCCTCAATAGATTAAAAAAATATGGAAGACACCAAATGATACAGATCGCCGCTCAACCTTTAGTTCAAGACTCTTTTTTACAGGAACAGCGCGAAATGCAAACTCCTGTGTCCATTTATTTGAAAAACGGCATCAGACTACAAGGCACTATCACTGATTTTGATATGAGCGTTGTGCTATTAGAAAGCTATACCTCACAGATGATTTACAAAAGAGCGATTGCCACTATCGTTCCTACCTCGCACGAATGCGTCATGAAACAGCCTGGCAGAACCAGCAATAAAACGTTCCTTACTAACCGATAGTACGTACTCAAAAAGATAATAAATTCGTGAGACTAAAAAAAACCAAGTGAGTACTTTGACGTAAAAGCCTATGAACTGTCACCATGCTTCCTGCAGAAGTTTTGCATCATATTTATTTCTCATGCTGCAAATGCAATACAGATTTGAATGATATAGCAATTAGAGCGCTCAATTCACTTGATACTCATATTTTATCTGCTGCAGAAGCGCTGCAGATGGATAAGAATACTCTGGATTTCACTGCATTGGTTTTCTTCTCCCTAAGTCTTTAATTGTAGACGTATTTTTTTGAGTGCAACCCCTGTTGCGACAGGTGTGGAAGATAACCTCTGTACACGATCATCAGCATTAAAAATACTTCATCTTTCATTATTATTTTATTTTTAAAAAATGGAGATTTTTTGTATATTTTTAGTTATAAAACACATAATATTTTCTTATAAAAATCATATTAACTTCATTTATCAAATTCTTTATTTTACAAGGGGAGATATCATATGGCTTTATTAAATCCTACTCAAAAGAAAAGCAAGAAAACATCAATTATTGTTACAGTAGATCAATCTAGAATGGAAGAGATTAAAACCTACTGTACCTGGGCACATATAGATCGTCTAAGTAATTTTATGTTGCAAGCAGCAGATTACATTTTGAAAAATGATAAAGAATGGCGAAAAATCACTCATCAAAAAATTGATAATATCGAATAGTCAAATCATTCATTAAGATCATGTCGACCCATAATTTCATTCTAATTTAGAGTTCTAAATTAAAATCATCAAATAACTCAATTGATTTTTCTTAATAAAAATTTTATCTATGGTATTATGATGACAACATGTAGGCACCTGTGAAAAATTCAAAAGAAATAGGCATTATTATTCTCCCTGATAATGAAACTTGTTTAAAAGCAAACATGCTTCAGGATTCCTGTCTGGTAAATTTAGAAAAATCGGGATTGATTAAACTGGCAACATATGATAAAAATTATAGGAATTTATTTCATATGACCCTCTATCAATTGCTGATTGAATCTTCTAATCTGCATGCATTATGTGAGAGTATCAAAAAAATATCTTTAGACCTGCAAAGCTTATCCTTCCAAATGAATATAAGCTTAACTAATACTCACCATAATATTTTTTGGAATTCCGATGAAGCCAAAGATTTAATTTCCTTAAAGAAGTCACATGAGGAAGCAATAACTGAGGGGAATAAGCGACGAATAAAATCTGAAACATTCTCCCGATCTCAATATTGCAAAACAGGGCAATTAACTGCTCAAGAAATTCTAGATATAGAAGAATACGGTATATTTTGGGGATTACCACATAACTTCATGCCGCATATAACAGTAATTTACAATTTAAATTGCGATAAAAACAACATAAGAATCAGAGATTGCTTGGATGAAGTTCAGATGGAAAGTCATCACCTATTTCATGCGAAATCCATTGCCATTGGCGAACTAGGTCCTGCTGGAAACGTAACATCTATACTTGAGGTCATCCAATGACCATATACTTGACATCTCTTAGAGGAAATTAATACAGTAGTATAATTAGCCACAGACCTCTGTGTGAGAGAGACGCGCATTATATTTTTCTAACAGCAATGTCAAATGAACCTTTATATTAGGCCATTCATGAGGCAGAATACTATAAAAACACATATCCCTAATATTACCATTAGGCATGATAGCGTAATTTCTCATCATGCCCTCATATTTAGCTCCCAACCTTTCTATAGCTTGTCGGCTAGGCCTATTTAAATAGTCAGCGCGGAGACCCACAGCGATGCAATTTAGTTGTTCGAATGCGTGTGTGAGGAGCGTAAGCTTACAATCTGTATTTATTGCCGTTCTCTGATAGCTTTTAGCGTACCAAGTAAAGCCAACATCAAGCCGTTTATTCAGATTATCTACATTAGAATATGTAGTCATTCCAACTACATTTTGGGTTTGATTATGAATTACTACAAAAGGCAACATTAAACCCTTCTCTCGAAGATCGAGTCTGCGTGAAATTTCTTTCGCCATGTCATCTGGATGCGGAACCAGTGCATATTTAATATTCCATAACTCACCATCACTCACGGCTTTTATGAGAGCGTCATGATAATCATGCGTTAAAGGTTTTAGTGTGCTGTGGTTGCCATATAAAGTGACTGATTCAAGCCATGCCATTTCTATTCTCCTTCGATATGAATCATTTTTTAATGATTCATATTATCATAAAAAATTCTAGAATGATCAGAATCTTAATGTATTTTTTTACGGCCACTTAATCCATCTGCAAAAAATCTTCATAACTTAGAATATCATAGGAATTCAGAATACAGCACTGCTCTTTTTTTAATAGCCCATAGTAAATTGGCTTATTTTTTAGCTGTATTGCATCATATAATTTCCAATCCTGAGCGGAAACAGTATTATCTTCTAATGTTGGATAGCAGGCTATTTTCTCATGGTTCTTAAATGCGAAAGACAAAGCAGACAAACCATCATCCTCGGCCAATTCAGCGCAAGTTTGCATATCTTCTTCAGTTCTCACCATAAGCCATAGCATTTTCCCTCCCGTATCCAACATAAGAAAACTACCGGATTCATCTACTAAATAGTATTCAATAATATTATGATCCATGCATAGCGAGAGTTCTGATTTAGTCTACAAAATCGCATCAAAAACCCACCCTTACTGCCAGACAATGGCCTCCCCTGTATGGTTAGACTACTCCCTTTTGTGTCTTTGGCTCAAAGTTGTCGACCTATACTTTAAGCATTCACTTGGATACACTAGCTTAACCCCTATTTGCACGACAAAACTTTACAGCCGTTGAGATTTAAGAAAAGGCTATGGCTCCCCCACCCCTCAATAACTTTAATCCACCTTCTTCCGGCCTAAGATGGCTCTATATTGATTTCAACAGTTATTTTGCCAGCGTTGAACAACAATTACAGCCCAGTCTGCGCGGTAAACCTATAGCCATAGTCCCAGTAGAAACTGACTCTACTTGCGCTATCGCTGCCAGTTATGAAGCCAAGGCCTTCGGCATCACAACCGGCACTCCTATTTGGCAAGCCAGAAAACTTTGCCCAGATCTCATCTGTGTCTTAGCCCAGCATGAACACTACGTCGAATTCCACCATCGTATTCTGGAAGAGATCGACCATCACATTCCAGTGACCGCCGTCTGTTCAATTGATGAAATGGCCTGTCGTTTGATGAGTAATGAGACTTCAGTTGAACGCGTCACGGCAATTGCCTATGCTATCAAATGTGGTCTGGCTGCTAATATAGGCGAATATGTGCGCTGTTCAATTGGTATTGCTCCAAACCGTTACCTGGCTAAAGTCGCCACTGATTTGCAAAAGCCCAATGGCTTTACCATTTTACAGCCACAGGATCTACCACAACGGTTGTTTACCCTTAAACCACGCGATCTGCCAGGCGTAGGATCTAGTATGGAATTGCGACTGGTCAAAGCGGGGATTACTGATATGCAAGCCTTATGGGCACTCGATGCACGGCGCATGCGCCAAATCTGGGGCGGAGTTCTGGGTGATAAAATGTGGCGCCAACTACGCGGCGCCGATCTGCCCGAAGAAGAAACATCACGACGCAGTATTGGCCATAGTCATGTTTTAGCGCCAGAGTTGCGAGATCCAGCAAAAGCTAAAGCCGTCGCCCGCCGCCTGACTCTTAAAGCCGCCAGTCGTCTTCGGCGAATGGAATATTATGCCGGTGCATTATCTCTAGCCGTCCGCATCGAAAATGGATCACGCTTTGAAGGGAGTGCGCGCTGCTATCGCGCTCAGGATTCCATGACATTTCTAGGTTCACTGGATACGTTATGGGAAAGCCTAGCCCAGCAAACCCAGGATGGACGCATTAAAAAAATCTCAATTACTTTATATGATTTAGTTCCAATCAGTGGTTTGCAAGCTGAGTTATTTGATGTATTACCTGATGCTGATATGCGAGAGCGCGTCAAATCTGAAAAAATCTCTCAGGCCTTGGATAAAATTAATCATCGCTTTGGGCGAGATTCTGTATTGCTCGGTATGTTACCATCGGAGGGTAGAAGCTTTTCAGGAACTAAAATTGCCTTTAAGCGTATTCCCGATATTGAAGAGTTTGTGGAATGATTTTGGCAATTACCACTAGTTCCCCAAATCTATAAAATTGGACGCGCGATTTTTGCGCGACTTGGTGATGCATTATGGTGAATTACTATACAATAGCAGTGGACTGCCCGCATTGAAAATTATTAAAAATCAAAAAAAAGTATAAACCCAGTTCGTAATCAGTAGGTCGGAGGTTCGACTCCTCTTTTCGGCACCATAAATCAATGACTTACGACGCTTTCCCCACTAACTAAAAGTCTTTGCGGGACTTTTGCGGGAGCTATCACCTGCCCTGTATAACCCCTTTTGATTATACTAAGGACGGGACTCTCACCTCCCGAACCACACACCTTACTGGCAGCAGCTATCAGCTGGCTGAGTTCAGCTGTTGAATAATGCGTCGTGATCCTGCCAGATTTATGTCCTAGCAAATCCTGACGATCTTCAAAATTGACCCCCGCTGCTCGTAACCTACGGCAAAGGTATGCTTCAAATCATGGACTCTCACCTGAGGCAAACCTGCCTATTGACAGCAAACAAGGCCATCCGCCGTAAGTGAAGCGGCAACTCTTGGAAGAGCTTCTCCTGCTCTTCCCAACTGAGTGGATAGGGTTTGCGCAAATCTGGCTCCGACAACAACAATTGCCTACACTATCAGATAAAAGGCGTGCGTTACTGGCTGACCGACACCGGCGCAACCGTCACCACGCCTTACGTAAGCCATTACTTGCCGGATGTGGTGGTGAGTGTCTTTAATCCGCTCACTGACAAAAATGGCGGAAATGCCTGGCTGGAAATGAACGACACCATTGACCAGGCCGGTAAAGTTGCTGAGTAGGAAATTATTGCAGGTTTGGCACACGTCAAGGCTGGCGGCGGTCAGCATGGATTTGAAAATCCCTTGCAACAGAATATGTACTTCAAAGAAATAGATATTGTCGGCAATCCCGCACTGTCGCTTCTACCCACTACACCCGCTTTATTACCTTCAACCGCAGATCCTCTCAAACCTTATTTTCAATCCATGCTCGACAGTGTCTTGTGGCGCTGATTTCCTCCACAGTCAGAACCGGAACAGGCAGCTGCACTTACAACAGATATCGCCCATTTTATCGGCAACAGTGGTAGAGCAGTCAATTGGGGTGGTGCATACCCTTTTGAAGGAAAGGTCGAGACCACTAACGATGCCAAAGCCGCAGCGGTCATTGCGCAACGTGCAAGTATTCTTCTGACGGCTCAAAATTCCTGGGCGCATATTTATCAATCGTTACCCACAAAATACAGACAAGAGTGTGATGCTGCCGGAATCCAGGAAGACAATGAAGACACGCATTTTCAATTGGTATTCCCATCCAACAATCCAATTGTCAGGTCTTTGGAAAAACTAGCAGTTATGGTGAAGACTTTGAGCAAAAAGCACAAGGAAGCTATGTCTGGGTATTATGGCGGCATTATCAAGGCTGTATTCAAAGCTCAGGGACATACATGGGAAAATTAATTAAATAGAGAAAAGGATTAATCGAGGAAGGGAATAAGTATTGCAACCCATTTTATTATGTTATAGCATTTCTACTTAACTTGAGGGATTGAATAACATGTCCAACTTAAAAATTGTAACTTCGAGTCTAAAAGCGAATATTATGAGTATAAACTAGTGTCTGTTGTCAATTAGAATTATTAGCAAGGCCTACTAATTTTAAACGTTACATTATACCTGCGTGCAATTTCTTCGGAACAAATATTAATATAACTTCATTGCTTACCATTCTTCTCAACACTCAGCATATTAACAGCAACGCAATGAGATGGACCTCCAACTTCGGCAGACGATGATGCTCTCAGAATAACCAATAAAAAGTAAATAAAATCAATGCAGGAACCATTCGATAATTCCAATTTTATCTTACCTACAATCTCCTTAGGATTATTGCTTTATGCAATGGCTCGCCGATCAAAAAAGGCATTTTTCCTTTTTGCAACGACTAATTTATTCGCAGTATTGCGCATCACCAGTCAACATCAGTCACCCTCAGTAATCAAGACAGACTCTTGCTTAACAATTGTTCCAGTTAATAACCCTTATAATTGGTTCAATCGTCTTGGAAGAATCAGACATAAAAATTTTGAACAGGCAGATGTGTGGGGAAAATCCTATGAAAGAGCAATTAAACCGTACGATCAAATTGACTTTGAATATAGGAAAAAATTTGAAGAAGTGAGGGACAGATTAGTTCATTTGAAACTAAGACTGTTAACTTTTCAAACCTTCGATCCAAGTGTAGGTGGTAGATGTGGAGAACATGCATCCCTCACATTGATAAGAGTTCTGGCCAAATTTATTCAAAGTAATTGGACTGACACTTACCCAATTCAATTAGCTGAGACCGTTGCAAAACATGAAAACAGAGGACATGAATTTGTTATTACTTATGGACTTTCTGAAAAAAGACATCTGAAAACCGAGGAAGAAATGGAATCCTATCTAGCAGAACTTGCAAAGAATAAAGATGCAACTTTGCAAGATACCTGGATTAAACCTGGAGGAATTTGTGAAAAAGTCAGTGTCTTATATGAACAAAGAGATAAAGTGAAATTACTATCCTTTTGGGAAAGTAATCCCTTAAAATGGTATTTTAACACACATCAATATGCCTATTTTAAGGTGAGCGAAGACTATAGTCAGTACATACAAATTCCTGCCGATCTTCCTATGGAATTAGTAGCGATCTTAACCAGGATGCGTGATGAACTTGAAACAGAAATTCTTAAAAGTGTTCAACCCGAAAATACATTAAATGAGGCTAAAAATTCAAGCTTAAAGATATATTAATGGCCAATATGATAAATAATAAATCAGCAGATACGGTCAGGACTTTGAGAAAAATGTGTAAGGAGACTATGTTTAGGTGTGATGGCGACATGACCAGGATTGCATCCAAGGTCAAGGAATGTATACTCGAAAAATATTAATAAAGTAAAAGAAGAACGTGTGGCATTTATTATTGCTAAACTGAAAACAATGGAGAATAACCCTGCCTGAAGGTTAGTCCTGTCTTTATCCTTCGGTCTTTGCTGAAGCCATCTTTCATAGCTCCTATCTGGGGTTCTATGGAAGAACCGACAAAAGTGCCGAATCTGGGTTAAACTGCTTCCAAAAGTATTGTTTCAAATGCCTTTCAAGTACTCTTGCCATCTCTACGATATCAATACCACCGTTAATTTTCTTGAAGCTGTATCGACCTGTAAACAATACATGTACCCAAGTAATAGGCGAAATTCTGGTAATTTCGTCGATCTGAGACCGAATCTGAATGAAGTCGACAACAAAGTATGGAAAAGATTTGTAATCCAAAAAATCTGAACCTGGTATACAAATGTAAATAGTTTAGAATATATGTACGTTGTAGTGGGCATTTACTTAAAACCCATCACTTATCGGAGCTATGCGATGAATGACCACGAATCAATTTATAACTTATGGCATGAGTATGCTTCTACCAAAAATGTTGAGAGCTTAATTGCTTTATATTCTCAGAATGCGTTGTTTGAAAGCCCATTAGTCCCTATCATTTTGAACAAATCAACTGGGATATTGAGGGGGAAAGATGAGATTTATCAATTCCTAATTGAAGGGACTAAACGGCGACCTAATGAACTGGTTAGATGGTATAGGACAGGTAGTTATTTTTCTAAAGGAAATACTCTAATATGGGAGTACCCAAGGGATACCCCTAATGGAGATCAAGTTGATATTTTAGAGTTGATGAAAATTAAGGACCAACAAATTATCAACCATAGGATTTATTGGGGTTGGTTTGGAATGCAATTATTAATTGAAAACCAGCTAAAGAAAGCAGCAGTATAGTTCTTTCATGTCATACTGCATTGACACACAATTTGCATATGGTAATTGAGAAGAAAATGGTAGACGAACAAGTTTAAATCTGACATGAACCATCAACTCCGTGTATTAACCTAGACTGAGAGATAAGAATTGAAGTCTATATTATTTGATCTCCCCATGCCGATCACAACACCACGATTGCTTATAAGACCGACTCAAGTTGGTGATGGAGCCATAGTTAATCCAGCTATTTTAGAGTCGTTTTCTACTCTGCATCAAATTATGGATTGGACTAAAGGGTCCAAGGGGTCAAGTCCAAGGGGTCAAGTATTCACATGATACAAGTTACTAAAAACGTGTGTCATGTGAATACTTGACCCATTTCTCTTTTTGTTAAGGATAATAGTTTAACAAATTCGTGTCCGAAATAGTGGGGTAGGATCACTCTGCGTTAGCTCAAGAAACTAAGCGACCGATAAATTCGATAATCAAATTCGTCATGGCTTCAGGCTGTTCCAAACTGGGTATATGCGCAACACCTCTTAACATTTTGCCTGAGGCATTCGGCAGAGTAGCCATTAAATGGTGGCTACGGACCTGAATGTGTGGAAAGTCGTATTCGCCCCAAAGCACGAACGATGGCGTCATTATTTCATTAAGACACTGAAAAGCATGCTCATTATCAAGGTTTGCACCAACGGGCGCCGAACGCAATACGACATCATTCATAGCAAGAAACAAATCTCGAGCAAAACCTTTTACACGTCCTTCAGATTGCAATGGCCCATCCAGAAGGATACGCGCCTGAATCAGGTTAATTTTCGTTAAATCACCGGCTTTTTGAGCCAGCTGCCGTTGTGTCACAAGCGTTTCAATAGCAGGTGAATAACTTGGAGCCGGCGCGCCACTGACGTTAGATGAAATAAGAATCAGGGCACGAACATAGGAGGGATATCTAAGCGCCATATCCAACGCAACCCCTCCCCCTTGTGAACAGCCTACCAAGATAACGGGTGCTATACCCGCAACAGCATCTATGACTACCTTCAAATCCTCAACCGCCGAGTAATCTTCTTGCTCGGCACGGGTTTTTCCAAAGCCACGTCGATCATAAGCAATAGCTTGATGATTCGCACCTAGACTATCTAGCTGTACACGCCACATACGGCTATCACAGACACCAGCATGTAGAAAAACAACTGGCGTCCCGCAACCAACAACTTCTGTAGCCAGCATCGCGCGACCCGATGCAACGTCATGCATAGCACTATTCATAAATTCCTCGTATAAGCAATGAAATTAATGACTACAATCAATATGTAACGTACATCTTAAGAGAGAAAAATGGCAAGTATCACCATCCGCAACTTAGCGGATTCATTAAAAGCCCAGCTTCGGCTTCGTGCAGCGCAGCATAATTGTTCTATGGAAGAAGTTACCCCAAAGAAGAAAATAAATGCCCAAAGCAATAGAGGCAGGAAAGTATCAAACCATCATAGCGGCCATGTCCGCTTCACTAGCCTTATTTACTTAGACCAAACTGGGGTAGCTCTTACCCTGAACCAAATTCAACACGAACTAGCCATATCCAACAGCTCGATTAACTGGATTGTGAATGCCTACCTGTTAGCATTAGCCGTTCTTATTCTCCTCCGTGGGCGCTTAGGCGATATCTTTGGGCATAAAAAAGTATTTATGACCGATATGGGTCTATTCCTGATTTCATCCTTTTTATGCGGCATTGCTGAAAGTGGCACATTCCTGATTCTTAGCCGCACCACCCTGCAAGGAATAGGCAGAGCCTTAGTCATTCCTAACAACAAGGTATTAATCGCCAAAAACGTGAAGCCAGAAGTAAGAGGCAAAGCCATAGGCACCACCATGTCGCTTGCCTCCATATTCTTAGCCTTGGGCCCCACCATTGGCGGTTTAATTACTAACTACCTACACTGACGGTATTTCTACTTTATTAATATCCCCGTTTCTTTGCTAAGCATTTACCTGGCTTCCATCGCCATAAAAGAAGAACAGAAGGGAGCTGGGTTAGGCAATCAAATAGATTGGCTGGGGTTTGCCTTGTTTGCCATCGGCGTAGGAACTTTAGTTATCGCTCTAATGCAAGCAGCCAGTATGACAATGGGTCTCACAGCCTTTATCGCCCTCTTAATAACCGGATTAATTTGCTTGCTGGCATTTATCTATGTTGAATTAAGATCCCCCCCATACCTCGTCAATCCACGAAAGACGTTTTTGGCATTGCATATTACCTGATGATAGAGAAGCAATTATCCCGTGCGGCGGAACCCATCCTAGTGAAATTTTATCTCATGAGAAGGTTGCAGTATCTCTGGCTTAAAAAGATGATTCTGAATTTATCATGACTTCAAAACTAGTGACATCATTGGGGAAAAATAACTCACTATAATCACTTAATCACCCTACATACCTCCATCCCACCAGTGGAAGAGAAGAAATTTTCAGAAAAATATTCGTGTATGAACACCATATAACAGCATTAACTTTGTTTTGCACTCAGCACCTTAATAGCCAGTACACAAAAAACCAGGCTGGTTGCTTTATTTAGCCAGAGTTGCACATAAGACTTTGCAAACAATCGATCTTTCAAACGGCCAATTAAACAGGCGTATCCCAGGTTAATGATAGTGCCAGAAACCATGAAACAGGCTCCTAAAGATAAAAGTTGTATGTAGAGTTTGCCGCGACTGCTGTCGGTAAATTGTGGCAAAAAGGTGATAAAAAATATTCCGACCTTGGGGTTTAATAGATTGGTAAAAATACCCATGTAGAAGGATTTTAGCGAAGATACCTGCCGGTTTTCTGTTGTCATGCTAATTTCCATGCTATTAAAAGCTTTCCATGCTAAATATAGCAGATAGATAGCACCGGTTATTTTGATCAGATTGAAAGCCAGGGGTGAATGTCGAAAAATTTCCGACAAGCCAAAAGCTGTGGCGATGATATAAATAGTTGCGCCAACACTAATCCCTATAGCGGCTAATATGCCTTGCCTAGTGCTGCTAAAACTTTGACTGGCAATATAGAGCACGTCATTACCCGGGATAAGATTGAGCAGGATAGCTGCAGTAAGGGAAAGCATCAAATGAGAATAGTCAGGTAACATGCGATTTGCCCTTAAGTGATTTCAATAGATCCTAGTATTTTTGAGGGTGATGGTCATGTAAGGCTATAGTCATACTACAATCTACAATCTTCATCCAACCAATGAATCAAAAGATTGTTATTCACCTATCCATTTAAAACGAGGAACACTCCCCCCATTGTGTTCTACTTCCTCAAAAAATACTGCTTTTGACCGAACCCACACTTGATGAATAGGAAATTCATCACTTTGGTACATGGCTTTATAAATAATCATTTCTTCACGTGTGTCACTATGAAGAGCAATACCAATTACTTCATATAATTTTTCAGTTTTATAGTTCTGATATTTTCCATACGGAATGTCATCTGATTGCATAAAATATATCCCCATTAGGTTTTAGACATGTTTAAAGGTAAAAAAATTATATATTGCTTTTGGGCAATCTGCTGGTTATTATCCTCTTCTCTCACCTGTATTGCTAATATACCCAATAAAAACATCGAACCCAACGAAACCAATCCTATTTTAATTTTTGTCTCTTTGGCAATGCCCCAACCCAGTTTGATACAGTGGTTTATACAGGCTAAAAAAATTAACGGACCTATCTTTATTCGCGGCTTGATTGATAATTCATTTAAAGAAACTCAAATAAACGTTACCAGCCTAGCTGAAGATAGTAATAACGGAGTAATTTTAGATCCACGCATATTTGAACAATATGATATCACTGAAGTCCCGGCAGTTGTGATACACAATACATCCATTTCCTGCTTACCGAATCAAAGCTGCTCGCAAATGCCTCCCTTTAACGTGGTCCTAGGAGATATGGGCTTGGATACTGCACTATCGTTAGTAGCTAACGATAATGATTGTGAAAAACTTTAGTGCGCGCTATCAGATAACTGTAATACCCGTGACCACCGATGGCATTTCATTACCTGAGTTCCCCAATTCTCATTCGGATCAAGGGCAAGCCGCAGGCCTGCATGTGACGATGGAGCCAACCCTATTTATCGTAGATCCCTATAGCCAGCAGATTATTCCTGTGGGGTTTGGCTTAATGAGTGAAGACGATTTGCGCGCACGGATCCTAGCTATCGCAAATCAACTCTAGCAGAGCATTAACATGAAAACTCTGGCTTTAAAGAAAAAATGTTGGTTTGCAGCCTTGGGCAGTGCTTTTTTCCTACATCTTTGTTCCGCCCAGGCTAACATCAGCAACGATTTGAACAGTTTCTTTAATAACATGGGATTTTCAAATAACGAAACCGCGCCTAATGCCTATCAAGGCCAAGAGGCAGGTTACTACAGTGGCGGCAGCTTATTCGCCCGAGACAGCGTACGCGATGCACAAATCGCCAGCATTGATTTACCCAGTTTTCGTTCTGGTTGTGGTGGCATTGATTTATTCACTGGTGGATTTTCATTCATCAATTCCCAGCAACTCGTCGATGCCATGCAAAATATTATCAATAATTCCGTTGGCTATGCCTTTAATCTGGCTTTAGAAAGCACCACCCCTGAAATTGCCAATGTCATGAAATACATTAATACTTTATCTAGCGATATTAACCGCGCCAATATAAATTCCTGTGAAACCGCCGCAGGGTTAGTGGGTTCAGCATGGCCTAAAACACATGTCGCTCAGCAGCAAGTCTGTCAGGATATCGGCACCAATCAGGGATTATTCAGTGATTGGGCATCCGCCCGCGAAGGCTGTGGTACCGGCGGCAGTATGACCAGTGTGCTCAATAATGCAAAAAATAATCCCAGCTATAACAGCATGCTATTAGCCAGCGGCAATATCGCCTGGAAAGCCATTCAGCAAAATGATTTCTTAAAAAGTGATACTGAGTTAGCTGAGCTATTCATGTCTCTTTCTGGAACGGTTATTGTACAGAGCGGGGGTAGTGATACCGCTTCTCATCAGTTTAAAGTGCTGTCTTCCTTAGCCACCGATGCCGCTTTGTTAAAAGCATTGCTTCACGGCGGCAGCGCTAAAATTTATGCTTGTGATACCGCGGATGCGGATGGTTGTTTAAATCCTAGCATTCAAAGCGTGAGTATTTCACAAAATGATGGCCTACAAACTCAGGTGAGCAATTTATTAAGCGATATGACAGATAAAATCCTCTCTGATACAGCTTTAACTCAAGAAGAGATTGGTCTATTACAAGCCACACGTCTACCCGTTTATAAAATGCTCAATGTGCAAAGTGCATTTGCGGGTGATAAATCAGTATTAGATTTAACCAGTTATTCGGATGTAATTGCGACGGATATTTTATTTCAATATCTGGATGAAAGTATGGCGGTAATCCATACCAGCGCCAATAGTCTGCAATACCCAGATGCTATTATGGCACAATTTGAGCAAGGCATTAGTCATGCTCGCGGCAATATCCAGGCGGCACAGCAGAATGCTTATGCGCAAATCGCCATTGCTAGTCAACTAATTGAACAAACAGAAAACATCGAACAAATGTTGGCAGGGCAGTTGTCTTCCCAATTATCTAACACATTGAAATGGGCTGATGAGTTGAGACAGTAATGCTAAAAAACTTTAAAAATAATCATTGTTAGAGAAATTGGCATTCATTTTAATTCTTTATATTTCCTGGGAAATCATTAAGAGAATACCACCCTAAAGCCGTAATAAATAAGGGCCCGCAGGATACTTCTATTAATATAATGCCCTTATTTAAAGCTCAGTAATGAATTATTGGCTATAATCAGAGGTTTTATTTCGCTGTACAATGGATTCCAAATCATGGAAGTATTCACGAACATTTGAATTCACGGATTTATAAGAATCATTAATGCATTCGGCTACTTCTACTCTTAAGGAAGGATTATTTTGTAGGAGATTAGCTACACTTTCGACTTTAGGCTGATCATGCACTAAAATCAAATGAACAGCCTTTGCGCGCATCTCATCATTATCATAGGAGTTAAGTAGTTTTTCGGCCTCTTGCCAATCATCTTGATTAAGGAATTGTATAAAACCCTCACGATTAAATGTTGCTCCTATAATATTATTTTCTTCATATAAGGAAAGACCTTTAGTAATAAGCGAAGTCAATAATGGAGTTAAATATACAATTAAGCCAATAGCCAGACTAACTTGAGGATTGTTCGCTATTGCATTATGGAAACGGCAATGGCGACATTTTGCGTGAAATGTTCAATGCCGTTGCTTCCAGTATGGGCGGAGGATCTTCTTTCAGTACTTTAGTGCATTTAACTTTAGGCTTTGCCGGCACCTGGGCAATTGTGGAGTTAATTAGCAAACGCAGCCTATCAGTCAGCATGCGCTGGTTTGCAGCCTACTTTGTCGCATTTTATGTGGTGTTCTTACCTAAAGCTACAATCGATAATATAGATCGTGTCGCTCAGGACAAAGTGTATACTGTCGATAATGTGCCAGGGACATTATACGGCGCATTCGTTTTTGTATTCTTGCTCTTAATGTTTCCGTTTGGGTTTGCTGTACTTAAGCATTACGCTTTTGCATTAATCTGGTTACAACTATGGGCACCGTTATATGCGATGATTAATTTATATAGTAGCTATTATGCCCAGCAGCATAGTTTAGCGGCGATTACTCTGAGCGGTGGCGCACAAGCCTTGTCTTTATCAACCCAATCGGGATTAGCACAAGTCAATATGGATATGGCCGGATTGGCGGGTTATATCTCTTAAACATGAAAAGCTTGTCTTTCAAAATGAATATGAGCTTAACTAACACTCAGCATCATATTTTTTGGAATTCGGATGAAGCCGTAGACTTAGTTTCTTTAAAAAAATTACATGAAGAAGTAATAACTGAGGGGAATAAGTTACGAATAAAAACCGAAACATTCTCCCGCTCCTAATATAGCGAAACAAAGAAATTATCTACTAAAGAAATTCAAGATATAGAGGAATACGGTATATTTTGGGGATTACCACATAGCTTCATGCCACATATAACAATAGTTTACAATTTAAATTGCGATAGCGATGACATAAAAGTTGGAGACTGCCTCGATGAGGTTCAGATGGAAAGCCAGCATATATTTCATGGGAAATCCATTGCTATTGGTGAACTAGGTCCTGCTGGGAATGTAATCTCAATACTTGAGGTGTTTTTTGAACTATAAGTGCCGCATGGATAAGTATAAGCACTTATCTCTTACAGATCGACGTCTGTTATATGTCTATCTTGAAATGGGTCTATCCGCATCAGAATAGCCAAAAAATTTGTTCAATACAGATCGACCATCTATCTTTAGAGAATTAAATCGCAATCACGTTTATCCTGGTTTTTTAGTAATACTATTTTTTTCGCTTGAGGAATGCGACACTGCTTGTACACTTTTCTTCTGTAATCCTCTTTGTAAATTTCTTGCGAAATCCTTGCTATGCTTACTACCCAAAAAAACCTTGGTTGGCGACGATATGCTTTCAGGCGATGTGTTGGAATTTTCTTGCGGATTACTTGCATCTGTTATTGCTAGTTGAGAGAACATTTTTGAATAACTGGCTAGTTGGTTACCTGCTAAATTTTTTTCTTCAACAACAGGGATCATAGAACCACCTATCATAATCACTTTTTTAGGAGGCGCTAAAAAGTCTACTGTTTTATCAGGATCGGCATGCTCTAGTAAAAAAGCATTTTCCGGACGATATTTGCCACGACCATATAAAGAATTAGATACAGCATCAGTATGAATACATAGTGTGGGGTTAAGTAATCTCACATTTTCCATAATATTTATCGATACTGTATAGGGTACGCCCACAATAATATTTGAAGCATAAAGATATTTTTTTACAATACCTAAGTTATGCAATTCTTGTTTTAACTTTTGGAATGTCTCTTCATGTTGCCATTTTTGGGGGATAACAGTTGCAGCAATAATGGCTCTTCTTATGGTTTGAAACCCGAAGTTTTCAACAAGGCCTTGTAAATATTTTACAATATCTTGAACAGGATAACGTGGATCAACGTTCTTACTAAGATCATGATATAAATTTCGATTTACAGCTAAAAAATCTGGCAGTAGCCTAAAAAAGCTCTCTTGAGTTGCGGTTTCTTTAGAAAACTCCTTTAATTTATCCCATAAATCAATCACTTGTTGGCTATGATCAATAATAATAATTTCAGGTTGCGTTATGCCATTACTCAATTGTAGCGCAATCTCAATAGATCGTAACATTGATGTACCAATTATTGCGATGGGTGTTCTATCTTTTTCATCTTGCTTATACTTTTCTAATCCCTTAATGATAGGATCGTTACCAACAACAACTGCTAGAGAAGACACCTGTTCCTCAGGAGCTAGCGGTGTTATTCCAAACTTATTATTAGTGTTGACCGCTTTAGATTCTTGCACATAGATTTCTCCTTGCAGTTTCTTTTCTTCTAAGGCTGGAATACTGGGATTGATGCCAACAAAGCTAGAATCTTGACTAAGCATAAACGCTGGGTCAGGTGGAATATCTGCAGAAGTTTCAGATTGAATAACAGAAGAAAAATCCTCTGTCAATGATGGTGTAGACATAGGCGGATTCAAGAACAGCTGATTAAATTTACGAGCCAATTCATGAGAATTTATTTTTGGTAGAGTTTCTTGTCGTTCCTTTTTATAGGAAGTATCAGATATTCGATCTGCTGTGTCTTTTATTTTTAATTGAAATAATTTTTCACCATTCTTACTCGCGTCACTCATTAAATTTCTCAATATATAATTAAAATTCTATCTAATCTTGAAGTTAAAAAAGTATTTTTCTATCACTACTGCTAAGGCGTGGGGATTTTTAATTTAGCAATAATAGTATTAACAAAGGATAAAAGTCAAAAACATGACCAAAGTTAGTGATTAATTATATAAAAAAATCTTAAGGAAACCTTAAAACTCAAAGAATCATTCATTCGAATTTCAGGGAAAACTACTCAAAATGTACTTTGTAGGAGTAGGAAGACTATACAGGATAAAGATATTCCTTCCTGACATAAAAATACAAATGAGGGTGCTGGCGGGTAGCGGAGAGCTTGCTTTTGCTAGAACTGATCGAAAAGCAGTGCGCGCGTTATACCAAGGTAAGACAAACCACAATCTGGTTGGTGCACAAAAACCGGTGGCAATGGGTTTTGGTTATACTTTTAAGGAAGCTATGTTTGGGTGCTATGGCGAGATTATAAAGGCTGCATTCAAGGCCCAAGAATTTATGCCGGGAAGACAATTCTAAACTAGCGTAACTATGGCGAAGGATTTTATGGACATTGCCCTTTGCTGCCATCTGGAAGTATGGCATTACAAACACTAGCAGCGGTTGCTAATTGATCTGAAGTTATTTTAGCTCCATATAAGTCGGCTTGAGAAAAATCAGCACTAATTACAACTGCATTGCTAAAATCTGAAAATTCTAAATCAGCGGAAGTAAATTTTGTTGCATTTAAAGTCGCGTTGCTAAAATTGGTATAGCTAAAATTAGTACTGCTCCAGCTACCATGAGAACCATTCACATAACTGAAATCTGATTGCGAGAAGGTGTTAAAAATAACGGAACTGGTTAAATTAGATTTTTGTAAAATAGCTTTAGAATGATTTCCACTCAAGGTGCTGTTACTTAGATCGCAACCTATGCATTGATTAGTTTTATTGAATTGGTCAAGATCGTTTGGATCATATTTTAAGTTGGCAAAAGATACATTTTGAATGGTTGCAACCAAAAAAAGTAAACTGATATTTAAACCCATTTTTTTCATATATTAACTCCTGTTGAAGAAGAATTTAAAAACGTTGATGTGGCACTTTCCATCCTGTATTAGTCAAAGTCAAATCTTGATTGCGTTGTTCTTTATCCGCATTCTCAACTAATTGAACTATTTTCGGAAAAATATCACGCATAGTAGGGTCATTAGCCCAAGAGGCAATGTTTTTTAATTGATAGGTATACGTTACATTGGTAAGGGTTTCTCCCAAATCTGCTGATGGTTCAGTCCAATTTATTATTTTAGCAACTTGGGGTTCAGCGTAACAAAAAGTATTTGCCAGGGTTGTAGATAAAAACTTTTTACCTTCAGGCGTTACATCATAAGAATGTACTTTGAATATAGGATGACCGTAATAAGTATCCATTTTTTTCTCTATATCAGTTGAGCTGACCAATCCAACTTTTTTCAAAGCTTCTAATTTAGGATAATCAGGATCGCTAGATTGATTAGCTATAATTACACTAACTGGAAAATTGTTAAAAATACTAATGCAAGCAAAATTATTCTGCATTAGATCATTGTTAATGGCTTCTTGGAAATTTTTTGCATTGGGTGTTTTAGAATTGCTGCAACTGACTAATACCAGGGGAAAGACCAAGATTATTAATTTTCTCATTTAAAGAGGGACTCGTTGACTGTATTTTTATAATCATAACTACTAATTTTTTGTGGAATAAGCTTTATTTGCGGGCATGTACAATACCCATTCAGGCTTAAGCGTTTCTTAATGCTAATTCTGTCAGTTTAGCTTGTCAATGAGAATTTATTTTTGACAGGAAGCTATGTCTGGGTGTTATGGTGACATTGCGAGGGCGGTATCCAAGGTCAAGGAATTTATATTGGAAAAATATTAATTGAGCATCTGCGGTTTCTATAACACACTGATTATTTTCAACCACAGGATATTGATCTCGTTTCCACCAATCAATTCCACCAATAAGCTCTTTAACCCTATAGCCGGGCTGTGCAAGCTTCAATGCTCCTTTAGTTGAAGCATTACAACCAATACCGTCACAGTAAGTGACATACAAAGTATTCTGATTTAATTGCTCAGCAGCGGTTTCTTCGGTCATACTTCTATGCGGAAAATTGATCGCGCCAGGAATATGTTTGCGCTGATAGGCTTCTGGAGAGCGGGTATCAATGACCAGAATATCTTCTTTGTCTTCTAATGCTTGGTGTAAATCCTAGGCATCTATTTCATATTGGAGCTCATCTTGGTAGTATGAAATCTAATTTTGATTTATATTTGACATTTTTATTATCTCTGTTATGCAGACAAAATAATTTGCTCCCATATAATTTTTACCCAATGGAAATGAAATATGCGTACAATAACTCGTAAAGATAGCCAAACTAGTACAGAAATCACTATTCATTATGAGGTGATCGGCAAAGGAAAACCAGCTATTGTTTTTCATCATGGTAATGGTAATCGTATCAAGGATTGGCACACACTGGGGTATGTGGATGCTCTGCAAAAAGATTTTCAACTGGTTTTGATTGATAGTAGAGGTTATGGTCAAAGCAGCAAGCCACACGATCCTAAAGAATACAGTATAAAAAGCCGAGCAGATGATACAATTGCAGTTCTGGATAATGAAAGTATTCATACTGCCTGCTGTTTAGGCGGCTCCGTTGGAGGAGCAATGTGTTTACTATTGGCAAAATTCTATCCCAATCGCTTTAATTCTTATATTTTTGCGACACCGTATTTTACACTTTTTCCAGAAGAATTAAAAATAGCGCTCACTCATGGAATTGAAGCTTTTCTAAAAAAATTGGAGGAACTAATCGGTAATCGATTTAATGATGCTGCCGTGAGATCCAGTATTCTCAGCAATGATGCAGCTGCTTTCTGGGCAGCCAATTCCTCTGAATGGTTTAATTATCGTGATTTTATTCCTTATGTCAAAGCGCCTAGTTTAATTTATGTGGGCTCAAAAGAGCCTTCCGTACAAGAAATGACTGATTTTTCTAAAAGCTTGAATCAATCTTCTGGTTTTAAATCTCAGTTACATATTTTTCCTGACATGGATCATGCAGAAGTTTACTGGTCAGGAGCAACAGTGGCTCCGGTTATTAAAAACTTTCTCCAGAAATTTGCGCTATAAAACTTACATCACAAAAAAGCATATTAATTCGAATAGCCATATTACTCGATCCTCACAACATGCGAGAAAAATTTATGAGAACCCAACAACCAATAAGTTCAGGATTTAATAAATTATCGACAGCTACCGACGTGTTAGCTAATTTAGTTTTGACTGGTAAAACAGCGATTATTACAGGTGGGCATTCAGGGCTAGGTTTTGAATCGACAAAAGCGTTAGTAGCTACAGGCGCACAAGTTATTGTGGGTGCACGAAATGTAGAAGTAGCTCAGGAAATGTTAAAAAATATGCCTAGTGTGACAACAATGGAGCTGGATTTATCTGACTTAAACAGCGTTAAACGTTTTTCAGATGAGCTTATAAACTCGAAAATTCATGTAGATATGCTGATTTGCAATGCAGGCATTATGGCCTGTCCTGAAACTAGAATTGGCTTAGGTTGGGAAGCACAATTTGCTACTAATCACATTGGACATTATGTACTGACTAACCTAATTTGGTCGATGCTGAATCCCGGTGCGAGAATAGTCTGTGTTTCATCGGCAGGACACCATCTTTCATCCATACGCTGGGATGATATTCATTTTGAGAAAGAAGCTTATGATAAATGGATAGCTTATGGACAGTCTAAAACTGCAAATGCTTTATTTGCACTTCAGCTTGACGAGTTTGGTAAAGAACAGGATATACATGCTTTTTCGCTACATCCGGGAAAAATATTTACACCGCTGCAAAGACACCTGGCAATGGAAGAAATGATTACGGCAGGTTGGTTGAATAAAGAAGGCAAACCTGCCGATCCCACATTTAAAACTCCAGGGCAAGGTGCTGCTACTCAAGTTTGGGCAGCCACTTCGCCTAAATTAGAAGGATTGGGAGGGCTTTATTGTGAGGACTGTGAAATTGCAAGGCCGGCATCGATCAATACAGAATCGTTTCGCGGTGTTCGTGAGTATGCTGCAAATCTGATTGAAGCACAGAGGCTTTGGGAGTTGAGTGCAGATTTAACAGGGGTTAATGCTTTTCGATATTAAATTTGAAAGCAGGATCACGCTGAATGACCGGGATTTAACAATGCCTGCATGTCCGCTTTTGTAAGCAACCTTGGAAATAATACACTCCCTGGATCGAGTGGTGCGGATTCCGCTAATGTGCCAATATCGACCGGTACATAACCAGCATCGCGGTTATGCCATCTGGCAACATGCCCACGTGCAGGGTTAGGAAGAAGACAAGAGCGCGCGGGGTGGTTGTTGCGCCTTTGCCGGCGATAAATAGGTATTAACCCTAACCCACTGGCTGACTACACGACCCCAAGTGCGCGGCCTCAATTTTTCGACACATATTCGATACAAATCATTAAGGCGGGAAGAGAGTTCTAACGCCATCGCCGGCATTGTCATAACGCGATATGGAGTTAACAGTTATTTATCCCTTGGAGCAACCTAGGCCGGAAGTCTCAGCTTCTTCAGCCTCAACACCTATACTGTTAGTTGCTAGCGGTGCTGGGGTTTGTGGGTTGCTTGAACTTTGACTAAAAAACCCAGAAACTGAAGCTCCGATACTGTGCGTCCCAGTACTAGTAGCGGCCGACAGGTCCGATACAGGCTGCTGGGGTATACCATTAGATTCCGACGCAAGACGCTGTGTTGGTTGTGGTTGTTGATCATTTGAGCTGCCAGCTAATGAAAGCTTTGATACTTGTTGCCCATCCCCAGCCTCCAAATTTTCATCATCACTGTCCTCTTCCTTTCTTTCAGGTAATACGGAACCTGAGCCAAAGGAGGCTGCGGGAGGAGAGGGTGTAAGAGAAAGCAATGATTTTGGTGTTTTAGAATCATTTACATTCAATCCATCCAAATTCTTCTTAAGCATAGATAAAAGCTCTAACTTACCCGGACTGTCGCTTATTACTAACGCAAAATTATAAAATTTAGATAATTTTCTTACAGCTTCTTCTTGAGTCTTAACCTTAGCAGGCAAATCTGTGTCGGAGACTTTATTTAATTCTAGTATCACCTTATTAGTCTCTTCAGTTAGGATGCTTTCAATCTCTTTGAACTTAGCTTCAATATCTTTTTTGATGGTAGCGCTTTGGCGCCGGAATTTATTTAATTCCTCTAACTGTTCAAGAGTAACTCTATGTGGAAGCAGATTCTCGCGTTTAACAGTTCCCTCTATTTTTTTGTGTATTTCCTGTAAATTTCTAGTTGGTGTGTTAACAGGTGGGTTTCGAAGTTCTTGTAAAAATTCATTAGTTACCTCTAGAAAACTTTCCGTCTCTTCTAAAAATTTCTTCCATTTAGGAATTGTCTGCTTAAATTCTTCTTCCCACCTAATTTCTGGTTCACTGGAAGAATCACGTGTACTGCTAGAGAAATCTTTTGATTGTTTTTTTTCATCTTCTTTAGGACTTAACATATTTTTTCCTCTAATAATTTTTATTATCCATGCCTTTTATAACCATCCTTCGACTATTATCAAACCCTTTCTATCAGGACAACAGGTTTTTTAGCTGCTGATAGGTAAGGGCTGCCTATTACGTTATCCTGCTATGGTGCATAGGATCTTTGGAGTTTTTCTCTTGCTCCAATGGTGTTGAAGCATGAGCCGTGCTCATGGTGCTGCTATCGCTGCTCGCTGACATAGCCATACTTTGCCAAAACGAGGAAGAAGATTGAGGAGAACTGCCACTAGAACTTGGATATGGATTCGAAGAAGAAGTAGATGCCGATGACTGTGTAGAAACCATGCCCGCGGGCGACACGCTAGTAGCAAGTGAATTGGCATTGTAACCCGCCAGTTCTGCTTTAACCTTTTCAAGCGTCTGCCCGATACCTTTTGAAGTAATATATTCTTCACCCATTGGGAATGCACGTATAGAATTTATTAAAGACTCTAATTTTACCCGCACAGCCTCTAATTGTAGTATTGGATTTGTTGAATCTCTACCTGCTTTCATTGCTAATTCATATTCACGTTCTATTTGCTTGAATTCAATTATTTTTGGCGCTATTAGCATAGAAATAAAATTCATAAATTCACGTATAGGACGCTGAACATTTCTCCTATAATATTCTTGTTGCTCGCTATTTAACCTTTGAAGAGCGGTTTCATATTCATGATCTTTTTCAATTAATTGTGAATGAAGTTCTTTTAATTTTTTCGGTGAAATTACAGATTTCTTGTATTCTTCTGCTTGAGAGCATAAATCTAACCAAGATAATAAATAAGAATCTACAATCTCTTGTGGTTTACGACTTTCTTTAGATTCTTTGCTATCGGCAGGATTTTTCGACCCTTCCATATCCAACATACTAAGCTTGATTGCCAGTCTTAATTGTTTTTCCTCTTCATCCACCTGATTTTGGTGAACATCAGGCCAGCCATCGTCAAATGGAGAACTCTGAGGGACATCGTCAAATGGAGAATTTAATAATGGCTCTTGCTGAAGCGATGTAGATGAAGCTAACCACAACAAGGTATTATTATAATGGTCTTGTTGAGCTTTAAGCCCTTCTTGTAGAATTTTAAAATGGGTTGGTAGATGCTGAAAATCATGTTGTCTTAATATAACTTTACTTATGAATGGAATCTCTATAACTGTTAAGGCTAGAGATAATTCTTTCCGTGTCCTCGCAATAAGGTTTACTGCTTTTTTTAGAGAATCCAAATTTCCATAAGATCTAGAAGCGATTTCCTGTTTAGCGATAATTAAAGACTCAGCATGGGCTTTCAAATTGGCTAAAATTTTTCCTGCAATATCAGTTATTCCCTTGGCTATTTGCTGCAAAATTAAATTTATATTTAACGAGGTATCTTCAAATAATTTTTCACATTCCGCTATTGAAAGCTTTGACATGACGAGTGTTGGTAATAATTCGTCTAGCTTATCTGGTTTGTCCATAAGGGATTGTATTTGTGTTATTTCGAGCAAAATGCTATTTAAATTTAGCGGTTTGTCAGAATCAGTGCGTGGCGGTGACTTAAGGAGCATTTCTGAAAGCTCGAGAGCTCTAGCCAGTTCCTCATCTTCATCTTCATCTTCATCTTCCTCTCTTTCGTTTTCTGCACTACTTGGCATCGAAATGCCCCGGGAGTCTTTTAACGCATATTTTAATTCCTTTCCTGGCGCTAGCCTGGGAAGATCCTGTCCCTGTTCATTGGAGACTAAATTTGTAGTGCCTGCAGGAGGATTGGGAGCGCTTTGCTCATTTATTATTTTTTCTTTTTCTGGTTGTTCCATAGAGTATTTTCTCAATTATAGTTGTTTATTTATCCCAAGCATTTATGTACACATGCTTAATTAGAACGGCAGTTATATGGTATGCCGTTAAAATTATAGCACTAATTTCTGCGAAAGGGCCACCAAAACCATAACCATAACCATAACCATCTTGGCTGGTATTTACACTGAGAAGTAGAGCCCAATATCATTTTTTGTTATTGATACTAAAACATTAGCACGTATTGCTAAATCTTTGGAGGCCCTCAAATGAAAAGCAGAGATATCGGTCAAGAAATATTATCGGGCATTGAAGAAATCAAAGCATGGCAGAAAGGCGAAAAGAAATTAAAAGTGATTCGCCTTGTTTTGCCGACAGCTGGAGATGTGGCAAAAATTCAGCATAATCTAGGGCTTAGTCAACACGCTTTTGCTGCGTTTATGGGGGTAAGCGTGCTACTCTGCGCAATTGGGAACAAGGTAGGCGTGAACCGCATGGTTCTGCAAAAAGTTTGCTATTAATAGCAAAAAAGGTACCAGAAGCCTTTTTGAAGGCGTTTCGGGGGGTCAAAAAGTCCGCCTAAACTTGATACCAATTAAATACCAGGAATAGCATGACTAGGTTGAATCAAAAAATAGTTATTCTAACAGGGCCCACCGTGTGTTAGGACAAGCTTTAAGTGGGCGCTATATGACATCACGGTTCACCCAATTCAACACGCACTGCATGGTGAATAGGAACTATAAATAATAAAAGCTTTGTTTAATATTTATTTAATATT
>FTIX01000018.1_pt2 | contig 69538 bp, 61 predicted proteins | sample 1658561 | NCBI WGS metagenome assembly FTIX01 (sample SAMEA3914836, study PRJEB12502) | metagenome | biome: forest; material: soil | place: Canada | collected 2011-07-03 | depth 0.3 m | reverse complement strand
GGATCTCCTTGAGGTGGCGCCGCGTACCATGTGCCCCCCAAAGGAGATCCTACGCGAGCCAGGCTAAGCCTATTCAGTAATAGGAACTTCTGTAGCAAAATGTACTATTACAATGAAGTGAAGGCTCAGGATGACAGCGGAAGAGGCGCTCAGGATGACAACAGCGCCGTCGTACTAATTTTCTGGTGGTTTTTGGGTTTTGTTTTCCCCAGGGATGTGGATGATTTCAGTATCATTACTCATCAAATTTGGTTCCCAAGGTAAATTCCTATAACTCACACCGCCTTTTTCTAAAATGAAAAATGGATATTTTATTATGTCAAAAAACGGCGAAAAATCAAAATCGCTAGGTGTATAAAGACGAGGATTTCTGGGGATAAATTCATAGCCGGATTTGTTTTTTAAAATAACTGGCAGAATGGGATAATCTACAGAAAGAAAAGCATCCGCAATCATCGAAGAGCAAATATCTTCGGTGGGCTGTTGCATATTGTGTTGAAACAATGAAGAGCGCCAACGCCGTGGGAAAATCCGCCAGGGAAAAATAAAGCGGCCCAGATCAAGTACATGCCTTAAGCTATATTTTGAGCCCAGACGATTTATTGTGTAGGCAATAATTTTCGGTATATCTTCCGCCAAAAGATAACTGGGTCGGGAAATCCGGATGTGATTGTCTTTATATTTGTTCAGGGGCGAGATTATGGTGCCTTTGCCAATGATGCTTTCAATGACCAGTTGTTCCGAGGCAAATTCTCCCGCATGTTTCAGTATCATTTCCCGTAAGTTTAAATCCTTAATATCGGCTAATTTACCGATATACATGACGGCATGAGTCCAGGGACTATCAGTGACCAGTCGAATAATATTGCCGATGCGTGTGTGGCTTTCTATCAGTAAAACATCAGCAGGCTTGATCTCCCTTTTCATGCGATTAAAATCGTATAAATAGGTCCGTTTGGGTACATTTACCTTTTTGGATAGACGATAATTAAACTTGGAGAATATATAATCTAACCATGATTTTCTGCGTCGCCTGTTCATCTGACCTCCTGTGCTGATTGCAAAAAGCCCTTGTGGGCCGTTATTGCTTCGTCGCTTCGCTCCTCGCAATGACGGCCCACAGGGGAAAGCATAATCAAAGCAAAATATGCTCTAAGGCTGGTTTTAATTGTGGGTAATCAAACACAAAACCATTCGCCAATAAAATGTCTGGACTAATGTGTTGGCCATGCAGCAATAGCTCTTCACCCATTTGGCCAAACAGCAATTTTATTAACCCCGCAGGCATAGTCAAAAAGCGGGGTCGGTGCAAAATTTCTGCTAGAGTTTGTGCAAATTCAAGTTGGCTGACAGCCCCCGGGGCGACGATATTCACTGGGCCTCTGATTTGCTCATGCATGATGATAAAATGGATGGCTTTGATCAAATCATCCAGCGCCACCCAGGAAAAAGGCTGATGTCCACTGCCTACTTTTCCTCCCAAACCTAGTCGATAGGCCGGCAGCATTTTAGCTAATGCCCCGCCGTCACGACCCAAAACTGCTGCAAAACGCATTTTCACCACTCTCACACTCGCATTTTCTGCTGCTGCGGTGGCTTGCTCCCATAGCCGGCCTACTTCGGCGAGAAAATCGGTTCCTGCAATTAAAGATAGGGATGATTGTTCAGTCAGTGCTGGCGGCAACCCTGCTGTGCTGTCAATTTGTGTGCCATAGATACCGATCCCATTGGCGTTCAATAAGGGGGGTGCAGCCTCTCCAGCTTGTGCGCATAAATTGGCTAAAATTTGTGTCGGTTTAACACGACTGTCGATAATTTCCTGTTTCCGAGCAGCATTCCAACGCTGCGAGCCGATATTGGCGCCCGCTAAATTAATGATGGCATCCACTGTCTGTAAATATTTAACCGCATGTTTAGATTCCAGTTGATCCCAGGTCAAGCTATTCACTTGGTTGGCGAATGTCTCGGCAATATTGTTCGCGCTGCGACCAATAACCGACACTTTAATATTTTGCTTTAATAGGCTAGTGACTAGTGCTTGGCCAATAAACCCGGTGCCTCCAGCGATGATGATGTGCATGAAGCAATCCTCCTTGGCTATTGTAATCTACAAATGGGTTGTAAAATGACCCCATAAAACTTTAGATATATTATATTGTTTCAGAAATTCTATCGCATTTCAGGATAGATTTAATTTTCCTTTAAGATTTAAGTGTTAAGGTTCTAGCAATAAGTATACATAATTACTAATCTACTGAGTGATAAGAATATGCAGTTCTTTAAAAAAGAGACTAAACCTCAAATCCACGCTATGACGGAGCAAGAGTTTATGGATGCAACAAATAATGACGAAGCAATCACCATTTCAATGAATGCTCCAGACTCTAAAACTAAATGTTCTACTCAAGACCCTCATCATCATACCCAACATTCACGTTCCCAGATCGTTAGTAGTAGAGGGGATAAAATCGCAATTGCCACAGGTATTGCTGGTTTTATTTTAGCTCCTTTGGCTTCTACACGGACGGGAGCATTTGAAAATTTTGACTCTCTAGCAAATGTCGGAAAATCTCTACAGAATACTACTGGTGTCTCAGAAATTGGTGCTCACATCCTCATCTCAGTTTTGGCTGCCGCAACATTTGTAATAGTTGGGAAGGTTATGGGTGATTACATTGCAGGACTGGTATATGATCATGAGATAGATAGAATAAATAAAAAAAATAAAGAAAATGAGACTGAAGCATCTACTGTAATGGAGCCTGAGGCTCCAGCTTGTAGCGATGAAGACCCACAATCTAATAACTCCCAAAGTTATAACGAATCAGAATCAGTTGATTTAGGACGACGTTGGAGTGTAAGTTAAAGCATGTTCTATCGTATGTTATTTCTATGGATTAGAGGTTGCAACAGTAATATGAGGGTCGATAAGATACCCAGCCAATTGCAATTTATTAGTTAATCCATATTTACGGCGTATCTTTAGCAAATCAGCGGCCTCCACTTTCAAGGCAATATAGCGTTTATCCGCTAAATCCGCTGCAAATAACCCCACTATACTAAACGAAATTAATTTGTTTTCCTCGCTTGAATCAAGCTCGATGCATTCTTCTGGATAACAGATGCTAATGTGCGCGCCGATAGGATTGTTCTCCTCGCTGAAGTAATCAGGTTTCACTGCTCCAGGGTAATCTAATAATGGATACACTTGATGAATGAAATTATCATCAATATCCACATAAGAAAAACCACCAGGAATGATTTTTATTTTCCCCATTTTAGGCAAGCCTTGTATCAGTTTAGATAATTCAGCTGACATGGTTAGGGCTTGGAATTTTAATATGCTATTCATAGTAGGTCGCACCCCAACGATTAGTTATATTCTAAGTAGGCTGAGTCTGGCGCTTGGACAAAGCCATACAAGCTATGCCCGTTAATATCAGAATCATAGCGATCAAAGTATTTAGACTGATTTTTTCGCCGAGTATTGCTGCAGAGCTGAGCAGGCCGATCACCGGCACCGCCAACAGCGTCAGTGATATGGTGATGGCCGGTAACTGTCGATTCAATTCGATTACTCCCCAATAGGCAAATGCTGAAGCTATCGGACCCAAATACGCAATTTCAGCTACTAGGGACCAAGACCAATGCATGTTTGGGTCGGGCTCGAAAATACAGGCCATGATCAGCACAAAAATAGTTCCAGTCAGCATTTGCCAAGGCGCTAACTCCATGGGGCTGCGATGGTGTTTGCCAAAACGCACGTGGAGAATCACCATTGCCCAAACAAAAGCTGCCAATAATAATAAGCCATTACCCACTAAGGCGGCATGATTCTGCCAATCAAAACTCAAGGGGTTAAATAGGCACATGACACCCAAGAATCCAATAATAATTCCCATCAACGCCAGTTTGCCTAATGGCTCTTTGAAGAATAAAACCGCAATAGGTGCCACCCATAACGGGGTAGTATAGGCCAGAATTGCGCTGCGTCCTGCTTCCACATGGGTTAACCCCAAAATAATTAACATGGTAAATCCGCCCATTTGCGCTAAACCGACGGACAGTAAAAGCGGCAGATCTTGGCGGTTAGGCAGAAATTTACGTCCCGAGATAATTAATATTATAAAAAGCACTAAGCAGCCCACGCCAAGACGCAATACCCCTAACCATAAAGGGGGTGTAGCAACTAAGGCTAGTTTCATAATCGGCCAGCTAAATCCCCAGGCACATAAAACCAGGGGTGTTAGTAATAAGAGGGTGGTGGGTTTGAAATTTGCTTGGCTCATGCGGGTGGTCTCATTGCTGTTATGAACAAGATATGATACGATTATGTAATATAATATACAATTTGTATTATTTTATCAACATTTTGTTTCATATAGTAGACTTGGATGGTGATAGGTGAATATATTTGCTGAACAACTTAAGCAGTTACGCCTAGAGCGCAACTATAGCATGCAAACATTAGCGGACCTCGCCAAGGTCAGTAAGTCTATGATTAGCAAAATTGAACGAGGCGAAGTCCAGCCGACCTTGGATATTGCAACCCGTTTAGCCCAGGCTTTTGGCAAGAGTTTATCATCCATGCTCGATTCTATAGCCGAAGTGAATGTGGTGAAGTTAAGCCGGGATGAGCAATCAGTTTGGGAAGATCCTGCAACCCATTCCCTACGACGGGTGATCTCTCCCCCTTTTCCTGAAGGTAAGATTGAGTGGTTAGAAGTCACCACCCCGCCGCAGATCAAAATTCAATTAAGTCCTTTAGCTAAGGGCAGCGAAAAATATATGTTAATGATCGAAGGAAGCATTACCCTGGAAGTGGCAGGCCAGTTATATGAACTTAACGTCAGTGATAGTTGTTATTTCGCTTGTCATTATCCTCATGCCTTTATAAATGCAACTGAAAAAAATGCCAGATATTATTTGATTATAAAACACTGAGATTAGGTACTTCCCTATTTTGCTGATGTTATTCAAATCAGGTAACTAGCTGTCCCGCGATTCTCCACTTGCTCCCCCCTCCATCCTCCGCGAAAGCGGAGGATGGAGGGAGTAATTAGCAAATCAGAGGGCTTATAAGCTGAGTTTTCGTGGTTGTTCAAATGAGTGGTTAAGAGTTGTTGGGGCTGAGTTTGAGCGACTCAGCTTTGGATGAGGAGTGTGGTGGCTTGGTTGAGCTGGCCCCTTTTTTGGCCCACTAGCGTTGAGCTTGCTAATGATTTTTTCTTGGGGCCTTGTTTGTCATCATCACTGCTTGAAGTTTCCTTATCATTCTCTAATAACTCTAAAATTTCATTTCCATCCTCTTCTGACGTATTCCCTAATAAATTCTGAAAGGTATTATCGATTTCATTAATGGCATTTGGATATAGGGTGCATAATGATTTTTTTGCTGTGATCACAAACTGAGTCAAGGTATTTTTAAAATCGGCTATATCTTTTTTGGCCTGACTACTATAGAGATATTCTTGAAATGCTGGATCATCCTCAATACGGGTCTCTAATATACCAGGCGCAGCAGTAAAAATTGCTTTTATTTTTTCTCGGAGGAGTGAGGGTAAGCCATCCGCATTTTCTGGGAAATAGCAATCTACGAAAACATCCAATAAGGCTGGTGAGAGAAGAAGAAGTTTTAAAATTGTACGGTGTTTTTCATGCAGAAAATTAGCATCTTGGGAGAGCTCCGGATCAAAAAATGCCGAAGAAAATGGATTTTCACTGCTTTTTCCCCAATTGCGGATATCAAAATAATTATAGAGTGTTGTATGAACTATAAATGGAAGTGCATTTAAATCATCTGCGGTATAATTTATTTCAGCATAATCGTCTTGCAGGCTACCTAAACTTTGATCGCCATCAATTGTTAATATATTGCCATCCTCATCAACTACAATATTGGCTGGCTTTAGATCTAGCTCCTGAAGGAACAAGGTGAACACGGTTAATTCACCCAGGCCTCTATATTTTCCACTGACAACACGCTTTTTAAACTCTCCGGGCTCGTCTTGTTCTAATTTCTCTAAAGTTTGCGCAGCTTGGACACTTTTACTGATGACAAAAACCTCATTTTCATCTTCACCCAGCACCCAGCGGGTTTTAGGATGGGCGGGATTAATAAGTCGTCGAAATTCACGAGCGATGGTTTCTATAATAGCGTCTTCTTGATATTCCACCTGCTTTCCCCACCAAATTATCCTATATTTTTGCCGGCTTTCCTTATCTTCAGCAACCATAGGCTGCTTTTGGATTAGGGTCATGGCATGGGAGCTTTCATTTGTTTGGATTTTTTCACCGGTGGTAAAATTCTTTCTTTTACGATGGTAGTCGTAGAATAAGCCTAGATAAGATCGTTTAGGTATGGGTGGTGAAGAATGGAGTTTGGTTTCAGAAAGAGAAGAGTCAGAAGTAGTTTTTCTGGTATCAGACTGGATACCTTTAGTTCTAGTTGTGGAAGTAGATGCTTGTTCTGATTCTGCTGACTCTAACATTATAAAACTCGTTTTCTTGTATACCTGGCGATTTCTATAATTAGTTTAGCATATGAAACTTAAGACAATATTAGTCATGAATACACCGAAAAAACGCGAATGATGAGGGTATCTAAGGGCTGCTGCAATTAGATTCCAATTCGCCATCATGATTACGATAGCAATGTAAGCTGAGTGTGATTATTAATTTGACAAATATTGAATGAAATATTATTATATAACATATTATGTATTTTCACGATTTCATATACTCGAAGCGCATTGGCTTGACCGGAGCAAATTAGCTATGGACTATAATCCTAATGAAAGCACATCTGCATTAACCAAAAAAGCTGCTAGTTTGTTCGTGCGCCTGTCAAATCAATATCTAAAAAAACGCAAAATTACTCATGCTTATACACCATTTCTAGTGCAATTATGGGATAAAGACGGGCAGACTCAGGCTGAGCTGCACCGCAAAATTGGCATTGAGCAACCCGCTGCAGTCAGGACTCTAGATCGCATGGAAAGAGATCGATTAATTAAGCGAATCCGCAGTGTAGCAGATCGGCGAGAAGTAGAAATTTACTTAACTGCCAAAGCCCAGCGATTACGAGAGGATGTCATGTCTTGCGCCTTAATGATCAATGGGGTAGCAGTGAAAGGCATGAGCAAGACAGACAAAGACTTATTACAGCAGTTATTAAAAAAAGTTGTGGAAAATTTGCAAAAGGCTTTGTTTAAAAATCGAGGTGACTCTCTGGTCATCCTCCGCGAAAACGGGGGATCCACGAAAAAAGCCGCAGACAAGACCTTGCCATATTTTGACGAATAAAAAATGCTGAGTTAAATGAATTCAGTCCTAACTGAGACCAACAATCCCAGAGGATGGAAGGAGGCTTTGTTTGCAGATTTTTTCCTGGATCCCCCGTTTTCGCGGATGATGACGGAGAGTTGTTAAAAAATCGAAATTCAATTTAATGAGGTTTAGATTATGTCAGAAAAAAAATATCAACTTTACATTGCCGGTAAATGGCAGGACCCAGCGAGTAACACTTGGATAGATTCTGTTAATCCCTTTACTAATAAAGTTTGGTCACAAATTCCTAGAGGCAATCAGGAAGATGTCAATAAAGCCTGTGAGGCTGCGAGTAAAGCATTTCAGCAGTGGGCCGGAATGCATGCCAATCAGCGCGCAGCGCTAATGCGTAAACTGGCGGATAAATTAGCGCAGAATGCCAGTCATCTTGCAGAAATCGAAGTCAGAGATAATGGCAAAATCATCGCTGAAATGTCCGCGCAAATGAATTATTTGCCACAATATTTTTATTATTATGCAGGCATTGCCGACACCATTATGGGCGATAAAATTAATGTCGATAAACCTGGACATATTGCTTATACCGAATATGAGCCATTAGGAGTTGTAGTCGCAATCGCCGCCTGGAATTCACCGTTGATGCAAATGGCCTGGAAGATTGCGCCGGCTTTGGCCGCAGGTAATACGGTGATCATCAAGCCTTCTGAATTTACTTCATCTTCAGCTTTTGAATTAGCTAAACTGGTAGAAGAAGTTGGATTCCCTCCCGGGGTGATTAATGTCATTTCTGGTTTGGCTCCTGAAATTGGCAACCCACTGATTACCCATCCGCTGGTAGCGAAAGTTGCTTTCACAGGCGGCACTGCTACCGGGGCGGCCGTGTATTCAGAAGCAGCCAAGCATCTTAAAAAAGTATCATTAGAGTTAGGCGGGAAGTCTCCAAATATTGTATTTGCTGACGCAAATCAAGACAATGCAGTTAAAGGAGTTATTTCTGGTATATTTGCTGCCTCTGGCCAGACTTGTATCGCCGGTTCGCGGCTCCTGTTACAGGAGTCCATACACGATGAATTTCTGGATAAATTAGTGGCATTTGGCAAACAGGCAAAAATGGGTAATCCCCTGGATAAAGATACTCAAATCGGCCCGGTTACCACACCCAATCAATACCAAAGAGTATTAGATTATATTGAGATTGCCAAACAGGAAGGTGCTCGCTGCGTTTTAGGTGGTAAGGCTGCATCTGGGAAAGAATGTGGGGATAGCCCTTGGTTTATAGAGCCGACGATTTTTAGCGATGTTAACAATAGGATGAGAATAGCCCAAGAAGAAGTGTTTGGTCCGGTGTTGGCGGTGATCAAATTCAAAGATGTTGCAGAGGCTATAGCGATAGCCAATGATATCCCCTTTGGTTTAGCCGCGGGCATCTGGACGCAAGATATAGGAAAAGCGCTGCAATTGCCCAAGGAAATCAAGGCTGGGACAATTTGGGTGAACACTTACCGGGCAATCAGTTATCTAGTGCCTTTTGGTGGTTATAAACAATCGGGTATCGGTCGAGAAAATGGCCTGCGAACCATTTATGATTATTTACAAGTCAAAAGTACTTTTATCAGTACCGAAGAATCCACTGCTAATCCGTTTATTATGAAGTGAGATAAGAAAAGCGGTCTGCTCATTGCCACCGCCGTTCTCACAACTAACGCTCATTATCCCCCCGGGGGATTTTTCGGAGTTATATTGCCAGGAAGCTCTTCGGTGGGTGTTGAAGTTGGATTGGTAACATAGGGTAGATTATTTTTTCTTTCTGGCTGGTTAAAAAAACCAACTGTCTGTAAGAGCATTGGTGCTGTAACAATGAGATCAGTGTAAGCCTCATGTGCATAGGGCTGGGTCATTTCATTTATGCATGGAGCAGGAGCTGAAAATAATTTTCTGATGAGAGGATCATACTTCGTTTCCTTCTCCCATGTTGCAATTAAATATTCTTTGAACAGTGTTTCGACTTCAGGTAATTTCATTCTCTTTGCCGTATCAAGAGCGCTTCCGCCAATAAGGCCTTCTTTGGCTGGATCAAAAATTCCAAGATTTAATAATAATTTCAGGAAATCGAGTCCAGAAGGAGTTCTATTATGGTTTTTATAATGCAATATCGTCAGTTTAAGCAATGTGGTCGAATTAAAAGGATGTCGTTTGAAATCTATTCGCGCAGCTATCAGCTCTTCAATTGCCTGTGTATCTTGATTTTCAATGGCATTTGTTAATTTAGTCACAGGGCAAAATGCTGTTTCATTGTGCGGCTCCTGATACAATTTTGACCTCAGCTTTGCTTCTGGTGCCGGTTTAATCATAAACCGGCCGAATGATTTTACTGTCTCTCTATCTATGCCCAGAGCAATAGCCAGCTGTAAAGGTGTTTTATTGGTTTTATCGACCAGGTCAAATCTAATTAAGTTCAAAACCTGATGAAGAAAGGATAGGTTGATAAAACCTGAATGAAACGAAGCCAAAGCATAACTCACCGGTAAAAAACCTTGTTCATCCATTCCATTTATGTCGGCACCAAGGTGATCAACATAATCTTTAAGAGTTAACCCATAAGGTAACTGTTGTGCTCCAGTAAGAAATTCTAGAATCACCCAAACAGCATGGGATTTGTTCGTTATTATTTTTTTCCTAATTTTTAAGATTTCAGATTTTAACTCCGCGATAACTTGGTCAGCTCCTAATTGTTGAGCAAGCTCAGCAGTAGGTTGGATGATAATTTCTGGAGAAACTTCAGCAAGAGCTTTGCTTTTTACTTCACTGTTTAAAAAAATCGATTGGGAAAATGCCGAGTTAGATTGCGAAGAAGGTGAAGAGAAGGAAGATGTTGATGGATATATTGCTGGTGAAGATTCTGAATTTATTTTTTTAAGCTCATTTTTTGGGTCAGCGTTGGATTTCTTCTTTTTCTTTCGTTTTTTCTCGCCCACCCTTATATCCAAGTCAACTTTCGATTTATGATCAGGCTTAATAATTGGCTCTGCGGTAATTACAGAAGATGCTTCAGAATTAGCTACACTGTTTATTTCATTATTTGAAAAAATAGGTTGAGAAAAAGTTGAGATGGGTTGAGAAGATGATGGTGGAGATATTGCGGTTGAATTTCCCAATTTTTTTTCGGGAAATTCATTTTTTTCTTCATCAATAGATTTATTTCTAGAATTATTTAATTTTTCTTTTCTTTTTTTCTTTCCCATTCTTAAGATAGCTAGAATTTCCTCGAATTCAGTATTGGTTAATTTATCTAATGATTTATCTCCATGTGGGAAACTCAGGTGATGACTAAGCCATCTTTCACCATTTTTCATTTTAATTTTTTTACCCGATTGCTCCGACATGATATCCCCCCCTTTATTCTTATAAGTCTTATGACGGTATATCATTATAAATATATACCAAAGATAATGGCAATATGCGATTTGAATAGATAATTTAGATTTAGACTCTATTAAAAGCTTTTTTATCATGATAAGCTAAATAAACTAAAAGTTCTTCATGCTGGAAAACTTTATGAACGCAGTTAAAAAAATGGATATTGCTTTTAGATTTATGCAGATTGCTGTGGCGTTAATTCCGGTAGTCATCGGTTTTTTAGCTTTGTTAAATAATATAACCGGGTTTAGTGATACCGAAACCGGCGTGATTGTCCCATTGATCACCATGAAAGATCATACTTCCCAACTTTGGCGCTCTGTTCCAAGCTCTTTTGCCGGACCAGTGTATATCATTATGTTCATTGGGGAATTTCTAGTAGGTGTTATTGCTCTGGTCGGTGTTATTTTGATGACAAAAATATCTTTCGCCCTCAAATTTTTGAGTCTGCAAAACGTTGGATATACCTTGCCTGTGGTTAGGGGATATTTGTCTGAGGGCTGGGATTTTTTGAAATGGGTGGTGATTGGTTCTTAGCCTGGCAGGCTAGCACATTTTCGACTTTTCAGCGCGATGCCTCCTTATATGTGCTACAGATTTTAGCTACTTCTATATTCTTAAAATTTAATACCGAATGATGTAACTGCTCTATCAAAGAGTGCTCCAAGTGTAAATGCTTAATTTCCTTCTCTTTCTTTTTGCAGAAGTCAGTGTTTTCCCCTCTCTCCTTTGAGTTTTATTGAATAAATACCTCTATAAAAAATTTCTTTCTCCGCTTGTAGGGCCGTTTAAGGAAAAACACTAAGTAAAAATATTAATTTTCCGTCAATGTCCTACATTATTCATCATAAAACTGTGGTTTAATAATCTCGCACAACAACATGGAAGGTGCTGGTGAAGAATGGGCATGAGGCCAGCGTACGAATTAATTCCAGGGGGAAGACTGATGACCGCGAATACAATAGAAAAACACCCAGCAACTACCGGCAATATGAGTAGACCGGGCTCGAAAACGCTTATGGCCAGTGCTATCGGCACTGTTCTAGAATGGTATGATTTCGCTATTTATGGATATCTAGCAGCACTCATTTCCCATCAATTTTTTCCATCAACAGATTATTTTGCCTCCCTGATTTTATCCTACTCGGTTTTTGCCCTGGGTTATTTCATCAGACCAATCGGAGCGATTTTCTTCGGTAGTTTTGGTGACAAGTACGGCAGAAAAAGGACCTTGATAATCACTATCATCTTAATGACTTTATCCACATTTCTTATCGGTGTGTTGCCGACATACAGTAGCATTGGCTTATTAGCGCCTATTGCTTTAGTGCTTTTACGGATGCTCCAAGGGTTTTCCGCTGGGGGCGAGTTCGGAGGCGCGGTGGCTTTGGTTTATGAATCTTCTGCTAAAAATAAGGGCTTTCTATGTGCCTTTATTTGCACGAGTTCTTGCGTCGGCATCCTCTGCAGTTCTTTAGTGATGAATATCGTGTTAGGTATTTTCAGCCCCCATGCATTTGCGCAATATGCCTGGCGGATACCTTTCCTATTAAGCATTGTTACCGGAATTGTGGCAATTTACTTGCGGTTGAAAGTGGTTGAATCAACTGAATTTTTACAGGCGCAAGCGACAGGAAAGTTAATTAAACGACCCATGGCTGAAATAGTTAAAAACCATAAATCGACCTTAATTAATTTAATTGGTCTCTACACCATTTGTAGCGTCAGCATTTATCTGCTGTTTGTATTTATGCCCTCGTATCTGGCAACTACCTTTGGTATGAATTTTAAAGTAAGTTCTGGAACCAGTACGATAGCTATGCTGGTGTTAACCCTGTTTATTCCCTTTTATGGATGGCTTTCCGATCGTATTCATGGTTTATATTTGATGGCAATCTCTGCATCCATTGTTATTTGTGTTAGTTATCCTTTATATCGCTTATTAGGTAATGCAAGCACGGTCTCCTTAATGACTATCCAAATAACATTTGCCATTATTATTGCCGCTTATCATGGCTCAGTGATTAGGGTGATTTTGTCGCAATTGCCAGTGCAAATTAGGTATACGGCTTATTCCTTTGGTTATAACCTAAGCTACTCGCTGTTTGGAGGCACAGCGCCGTTGATAGCATTGGCGTTAATGAAGAAAACCAATAATACTGCCGCTCCGAGTTTTTATTTGATTTTTTCTGCAGTAGTCTCGCTACTGTTTGTTGCTCTCGCCTTGAAAAAACTGAAAAAATCTAATAGAAAATTAACGCCACAGCCAGTTACGGGGGAATTTGCCTGAAATCATGAGTTTGCTGTCACTCTTCGCCGCGCAAAGGGTGACAGGACTTACCGATGAGGATATGTGATCCTTCTTTTAACAGATATTTTAAATCATGGGATGCAATAAATTGCTCAATAAGATTGATAGTATGAGCATGAAGGCATGATTTTATGCCGTCCATATCGGCTTCTACTGTCTTGAGTGATACATGAAGAATGAAGGCAATTTCAGCTATGGTTCTTTGATTAACCCATAGGCACAGGCACTTAATTTGCTGAATGGTCAGAGGAATATGGATGGAACTCAGATGGTGATGGATTTTTTCAAAAAATGAAAAATCGCTAGTAGACACAATGGGTCTTTTTAGGATCTGTCGAACATCCTGTTTTTGAGCGTTATCGGTAATTTGCTTGATCAGAGATTCTAAATTTGATGACAAAACATAGGCTAATATCTTCTCACCATCAGTTCTAAAGCTAATGGTGCTTTCAATAATGGCAGTTTTTCCTGTAGCTGAGATAGATTTAAAAGTTCCAATATGTTTCCCGCTTTGAAGAAGTTTAATAACCACGGTGTCATCTGCAATCATGATATCGGTGATTTTAATTTTAATATCAGAGAAAATGTTAAACCAGGACTCAAAATCAGTAATAATTTTATGAGTTCCTATCGACACGCCAAATGAGGTGTAATTTACACTGTTACTATGTAAAACTTCTGTAACAATACCCAGATTTTTTTCGTTCAATGTGGTATTAAGATAGTGGGTGATGAGTTTTTCTTTTTTTGATGATGAAGTCATAAAGTGTCGCATCCCTTACTGGCCCAAAGCGTTAATGCCTATAAATCAAACGCTTTGGGTTGATCTAAAATAAATAAGATCTCTCTCAAAGAAAAGTTCATAATTGTGGTTGACTGTTAAGCATTGCCTAGCATAATGCATTATTTTTCTATCAATCTCTTCCTGTTCTGTTAAAGAGAGAGAAGTATAAATACCATGGTTGAGGCAACCTTCCAAGACGGAAAATCGGCATAAATTATACATCTCATCCAAACTTTCTGGATAGTAATATGCCTGTTTTTTTTCAACATGAAAATCAATTTTATTTTTTTCCAAGATTTCTATTATTTGTTTACCGGTTCCATAATTTGGGTTCAGTTGTCGGCAGAAATCATAATAAGGACCGCGCGCAGCGCCTAAGACCACCATGGCTAATCCTCCTGGAGTCAACAATTCTTTCATTTTACTAATAAAAAAATGCCAGTTCTCAAGCTTAACGTGATAGAGCACTTGGGAGCATAAAATGAAATCAAATTTTTCATGTAGTTGAACGGCCTGAAATTCGCTTTCATGCACTTCATAACCGCGCGCTTTTAAACTTTCGGCATAATTTTTTTGGGGTTCAACAACCACAGTTTGTTTAAAAAATGGCTGTATATTGTCAGCAATAATGCCAGGGCCAGCGCCTACATCAAGAAAATAGTCGGTTTTTGCAATTAATGGTATAGCCGTATTTTTAATAGAATCAATGGTAAATGATTTATCATGTGTATAGCGATTAAATAGACGTAAAATCTCTTGGTAATCTGCATCTTCATACGTGGTTGGCATTTTGAAAAATTCCTATTTTAATGGGAAATTAAGTATGCAAGAATGGCTACTATAGTTTGAAAAATTACTTAGTATTTTTTGAGAAAATAATAAAATAATTATGAAGTAATGAATTTTAGCATAGTTTGCTTTTGCTAGAGAACAATTATATGGTGAAAATTATCTAGATTATTTTTCTTTAGGAAAAAACAAAATAATCAGGCAGCCGGTTAGAAACAATACGCCGGCAATAATTAAACAGCGATGCATTCCCGTCATAAAGTGAGGGCTAGTGTGAATGATCGTTCCAAAAACCGCGATCCCTAATAAGCTGCCGACTTGGCGGCAGGTGTTGAAAGCACCAGAAGCAGTTCCTGCCCGGCCTTCAGGTACCGATTGAATAACCGCAATAGTCGCTGCCGGCATACATAGTGATGACAGACCTATCGCCACTAAGGGTAAAATAAGCGCTAAATAAGAGGGAGAATTCTCACCCGTTATTAGCAGGGAGAAATAGCCTAATGCCCCTAATAGCAAGCCCAAAAACATAGCTAACTTAGGTCCAGTGCTGCCAACTAATCTTCCTGAAAAATAGGGAATTACAATGCCAAGCGCTACCATGGGCAGAAGAGCTAGGCCAGTCATTAATACTGAATAATGCCTTATTTGTTGAAAATAGAAAGGTAAAATGAATAATAGCCCGTAGCCTCCTACGTTCAATATGAAGCCTGCGGTGGTGCTGACACAAAAAGTTTTTGATTGAAACATCCATAAAGGAAACATAGGCGCTATAGCGCGATGTTCAATCCATAAGAAAGTCGTAAATGCTAAAAGGAAAATCCCAAAGCTAAGGATGACTGCTGTGCTAAGCCAACCCAAATTCCCCGCTTCGATCAGACTGAATGCCAAAGCCGTGACGCTCATAATCCCTAGAATCTGCCCGCGAAAATCGAAGTGGCCTTTCTTGTCGCCGACCGTTGGATTAGCTACATATTTCACGGTGAGCAGGATGGCTGCAAGTCCAATAGGGATGTTGATCAAGAATATTGATCTCCATCCCAAATAAGTAGTTAGCACTGCTCCGAGCACCGGACCACAGCCACCTGCAATACCGCCAATACTTGCCCAGATGCCAATAGCTTTTGCCCGTTGCCTGTTGTCTTCATAGGAGGCATTGATTAATGACAATGAGGTGGGCACTAGAAGCGCTGCTGAAGCTCCTTGAAAAAACCGAAAAATCACGAGTAACAACATGTTAGGAGCTATCCCGCAACCCAGTGAGGTTAGTATAAAGATGATCAAACCCCAAAGCAGCGTAGGTTTTGCGCCCACCTGGTCACCCAGGTAGCCGGCAGATAAGAGTAGACTGGCAAAAGTTAGGGTATAACCGGCAACTACCCATTGCAATCCTGAAAAATTCCCAGCTAAGTCTTTGGCGATACTGGGGAGGGCGACATTGACGACCATAACATCAATGATAACCATGAAAAAACCCAGGCATAAGGCTATTAATGGTAGTAATGTATTTCTTCGAGTGGATATCCCAGCTGTTTCTATCATCATGTGTACATACAATTTAGCGGAGTCAGGAGATTTCAATGATACAGGTTTTAGAATTAGAAACCTATGTTGTCGCAACGAAATGATCTGATTATTTCTCAACAGCCATGCTTATTTTTTGCCTGTCATTAACATGATGATATGCTGGTTTTAAAGCCTTCACCAGGAAACGCATTGTGTTGCTTGAGGCTATGGACGATAAACGTGTATACTGCTGAGTAATAAGTCGAAAAAAGCTAGCTGAAGATGGAAAATCAGCATTTTTGCGAACCTAACCCATTGGATTAAATATAAGGAGGTATTTAACATGGCAATCACTAGACTGCAAATGCCGTTACCATTGTTTGAGTTCCCGAGCAAGATTGTGCTGATCGATGACAATCTGGATTACATAAAAGCCTTGCAAGTTTTGTCTAGTGCCACTGGTTTCGAGCTGATCCCCTTCAATAACCCGAGAAAGGCTTTAGATTATCTGCAAAAAAGGAGTTATTGCAAATTTATCAAAGAATCTTTACCCACAGAGCGTGGTGCAGAAATTTTCCACAGTCAAATCGACGTTCATTTAAATAACTTGCATCAGGAAATCTATAATCCTGCGCGGTTTGATGAAATTTCTTTGTTAGTCATCGACTATGCCATGCCTGGCATGAATGGCCAAGAATTCTGCAAGCAAATAAGCAATTTGCCGATAAAGAAGCTGTTGCTGACGGGCGAGGCATCTTTTGAAAAAGCGGTGGAAATGTTCAATGCCGAGATCATAGATAAGTTTGTCAAAAAGGATGAAGACTTTGATGCCATCTTTAAACTCATTAGTGATTTACAATATCGGTTTTTTCAAAAAGTTTCCGAACCTATATTGACCTTGCTGAGAAATTCTAAGGAGACTGGCGCTTTTTTTGATGAGAAATTTATTGAATTCTTCCAGAAGATCATCGAAAAAAACAACATCATTGAATATTATGCCGCTGATAACTGTGGCAGTTATTTGCTGGTAGATAAATCAGGTTCTGCTAAATTATTAATTGTAAAACCCGAAGAAGATATGCAGGTTTTATATGAAATCGCCGAAGGCGATAGTGATGTGACTAGTGAAATTCTTGAAGTGTTGAAGAAAAAAGAAAAAATCGCTTTTTTCCAAACAGAACAAGATATGGCTTCTCCAGCGACACTTTGGTATCTGCATGATGCCGAGCGCATCAATGGTTCATTACAAAAATATTATTATGCGCTCATTCCTATAGGAAATGACTTTAAACTGAATCAAAGTAAAATTACGAGCTATCAAAAATATATAAATTCTGAGGTTGGATAGCATTGGTCATTGTCAGGACTTCTGTACAATCTCAATTTTTTGTGTCATCGGACGGTCATTACCTGTAGGTATCGTCATATCACATTGTCTTCCTCTGTTTGAAAAAACATCATTGTTGCTCGCTGCCCGCGGCTGTTCACTATTTAATTATATAAAAATATTATGAGGTATTAAAAATGAAATATATGGCTTGTCTATTGTCTGGTGAAAACTCGTTAGAAGATTTTTTGCATTATTCAAAAAAATCTTTAATCAATTCATATTCCTTGAAATATGAAATCATAAAAAACTTTAAGTTTTTTCTTGAGCTTTCTAGAACGAGCATTGTCGAGTTTTTTTACAATGATAGATATGAGCTATTTGATGGACAGGTAAGTGAAAACTTATGTCAAATCAGGGGATATATGACCTTGATGCTTAGCTATTGTAAAAAGGAAATAATGAAATGTTATCCTTTGAAGTTATTAGATGAGAATATTAGTAATGCGATACAATCCTTGGAAGAATTGCTTGATGCGTTAGATCAAAACAAAATCAAAAATAGAGATTTTACTATTTTGAAAACAAGCACATTGAGTTTTGAAGAATTTATGTCTCTACTAAAAATAGAGATAAAGTTGCCTAATTGGCTGTATTATTTGGCAGTAAGCTACTTTTTACAAACTTATAACTTAAAAAATGAAGAGGGTGTCTCATTGGCAATTGATTATAAAAGATTGTGCCAAGAGCTCTGTTTAAGTAAAAATTTCGCAAGAAGTGTAATACATAATTTACAAAAAAAAATTTCTGAATTGTCAACAAATTTTATTATGCAGCTAATATTAACTGCAGATATTTGTAAAAAAAAATATTACTATTTAAGTCACTTTATTAAAATAGATGATGATGGTAGAACAGTATTACCTTGTTACGCTGTTATGGATGCAATTTTAACAGATGCTAATAAAAAAAATATCTATCTTGCTATTGTTATTAAACGTTATCAGATGAATCAATACAAAGATTCTATACTAATGACTTATAAAAGCAGTAAAAAAGGCTTTTATTCTATATATTTTCGTGAGGATATTGTTAATGAAAATACGCTTATAATTGAAGGGAAGGTAAATTATGAATGTGTTGGAAAAATTGAGTCTGTCAATGCTTATATCCAACGTTTTAATAGATTCGATGTGTCAACGGTCATCATGTCCAACATGGCAAAACACCCTCAATATTCGGGTGTTAAATTAATTCCGTATAAAGAGAATCCTTATATAAAAATTTATCAAAATATGCTTCTAAGTGATCATGCAATTTATAAAAAAGAGATTGAATTATTTATTAATGAATTTAATTCAGACAAATGGATTGCAATTAAAGAAGGATTCTGGAAAGAAAATCATAAAACTTTTTTAGCTATGCATATTTACTGTGCTACAATTCAGCATTTGTTGGGTAAATTCAATGATCTATATGTGCCGCTATTGGTTGGAAATGCTGAAATGACTAAGAAATATGAAAAGCATATCTCGTGAGAATGACATGAGCAAGATTTGTCTGATATCAGAAAATGAGGTATGTTCTTTTATTCATGGTCGAAAATTTAACGGAGAAAACAATGAAGGATCATGATTGCAATTGGATTAGTAACATTGATAGTGCTATTGAAGAGATCAAAGACCATTACGAAGGTATTATTGAGCAGCTGCCTGAACATATTTATTGGAAGGATATAAATGGAGTTATTTTGGGGTGCAATGATCTTCAGGCTCAATCTGTCGGGTTAAAAACTGCTAAAGATATGGTCGGTTTAACCGCTTATGATACTCTACCGATCGATCAAGCTGATGAAATCACGCGCATAGATCAATATGTAATTTCCACAGGTAAACCAATAATAACTGAGGAAATTTCAAACATTGCAGGGGGAGAACAGCGTATATATTTATCGAGGAAAGTTCCTCTTATACATAAAAAAAGTAAAAAAATAGTAGGAATATTAGGTATTTCTGTTGATATTACTGAACTAAAAAATACACAGGATAAACTCAAAAAAGCTGAAGGGCGTTTAGATGGTATGTTGGTGTTAAGTTCCAGTATGGCACATGAACTCAGAACTCCTTTGGCAGCCATCAACATAACGGCTACAAATCTAAAGAGGCAATTGCCGACGTTAATAGCAGGTTATAAAAAATCTAAAAATAATAAGGATGAAGACTGTATATCAGATCGCCAATTAAAATTAATTAGTGAGAGTATAGACATTATTCTGAATGCAACTAAAAATTCGCATCAGTTTATCAATATGATATTGAAGAATGTAATGTTCGAAGAAAATCACATCGGAAAAGATAATGAGTGTTTTATCAAGAAATGTATTGAATCTAGTATTGCCGAATATGCTTTTCCGATTGGAGATAGGGAAAAAATTGACCTCACTGGAATTGAAGATTTTAAATTTTACGGCGATGAAAACCTTATCAAGCATGTGTTTTTTAATCTTTTAAAAAACGCCCTATATTTTATTGAAAAAGCCGGTAAGGGAGAGATCCGAATTTGGAGTGATCAAAATAATAACTATAATCAGGTATATTTTGAAGATACTGGGTGGGGTATATCTAAAGAAAAACTGCCAAGAATATTTGACCGGTTTTTTACAGCTGATACTCATCATGGTACAGGAGTTGGATTGGCATTCTGCAAATTAGTGATGGAGGCTATAGATGGCAGCATTCAGTGTGAAAGTGAGCAAAATCGCTATACTCGATTTATTTTAAATTTTCCAAAAGTTAAGTAATGAATCTAGCTATTACTTACCAAAGTTTTCATTAGAGATTTAAATATAATCCCGGGGTTTTATACATCATCCTTTCTTATTTTTCAATCGATAATATACAATAAGCCAAATAACAAACCCACAGGTAATCATGCTGATGAGGGTGCCGAATGCCAATAAATAATCTTTCCGTATAAATCCGTGTAAAGTGGTGGAAAGCTGTATAAGCCAGAACCCAAAAAAAGTGATAAAAGAAACCTCCTTGGAATCTTTATTGGCTATAATGTTTATGCTCTGCGGGATAAATAAAGCTGCATTGACAAACAATCCTAGGACAAAACTTAGTTCGATAACATGGGTCGTGACCATAATTCTTCCCTGAATTCCAAAGACATCATTTAAACATGATTTTAACTCACAGTAAACATCAAGTAAAATTATATTGTCTATCATCCTCCAAATAGCTTATTCTCTTGTCTCTTTTTAGAAATTCCATATAATAATAAGGATCAGAAAAATGATTACAAAAACCAACCCGAAAGAGAAACCGGAAGAAAAAAAAGAGAGTCAATCTACCAAATTACAGCCAACGAAAGAATCGGAGGCTAAGAAAAAGCATCCTTCAAAAAAAAGAAAGCTTGAACCTGTTCCAACCTTTGTCGCAGCTCCCATCTCTGAGCTTGGATTACAAACTGCTGTACAGGGTCGAGATGTCGATTATATCAAGCATTGCTTACTCAATGGTGCATCAGCAAGAAATATTGATTTCAGTAAGCCTGTTGAGGGCGATTTATCCTTATTATTCGCTGCTGCCCAAAAAGGAAATGAAAGTGCCGCACTTTTAATGCTTAATGGTATTGTAAATTTAGAGGAACGGCATGAATTGGATTTTTTGCCGGACCAAAAGCAAGAAATTTGTTCTCTAATTGATTTGGCTATAAAACATGATATGGATAGACTGTTTATGGCATTGTTAGAAAGAAATGCTGACAAATACTCACGCTACAAAAACGAATTATGGCTTCCTGCTGCGTATTGCGGAGCTAGTAGAATTATGAAATGCCTGATTGACAATAGGCTCTATGTTGCTGACCCAACCGATCCTGATATTGGTATACCTATCACAGCGGACGGAAGGTCCGCATTATTAGTGGCTTTACAAAGAGTTTGTTTCGCAAGAAACCCCCGTCCTTATTTAGCTTTTATTGAATTATTGCTGGAAAAATTTCCACAACTTATTGAGCTGGCTAACCCACATAATTCGAAATATTTTATGAATGAGTCAATTTCGTTTTTTTTACGTTTTAATGGTATTAAGCAAGATTGCTTGAAAAATATGCAGAAAATTGATGATTTGAGAATTAATAAAGAGGATGGCAAGAAAGAATCCTCAGAAAAAAGAATACGTGAATACCAGGAGAATTTACGAAGGTTAGGAGGTCAACTTTATTCATTGGAGAAGGAAATAGTAAAAGAACTGAAAAAACAAAAAAAATCTACTCACGAAAAACATCCGATCTTAACTGAAGTCCTAGATCAAATAGATGAAATATTGATGCGAATGGGTACTTATGAGAGTAAAAATAATTATTCAATAGTGGAGATCGGTGAGAGTAAAAATAATTATTCAATAGTGAAGGCCGGTAGAAAATTGGTTAGTGATCCGATACCACAAAGCATGGAAATTGAAGAGGGTGAGGAAGAGGAAGAGCAAGAAAATGGTGATACTGCTACTCGAATAAAACCTTTTATTCTACGGCGTCATTAAGGATGTGATTCAGCCGGAAGAGGGATTATTTATTGATGAAATCTAAGATACCATCTAGTAAAAAAAATGATTGCTATCTAACAACAGGACGCGGGGAAGGGAGTCCCCATTCACTCCATGATCCATCGTATACAGTAATCTGTGGATAACCAGCGAGAGTTGCAGCTAATGCCAGTATGCAAGCGGTTACTCCTGAGCCACAACTAAGAATCAATTTCTGCTGATAGCTGGCTTTGGGTGCGAAAATTGCATTAATCTCAGGATTGGTTTTCATGCTATTTCCAGCTTGTACGGCTTTAAAAGGCAAATTTTGAGCATTAGGCATATGGCCGGCTCGTAGTCCTGCCCTGGGTTCAGCCTCAACTCCAAGAAATCGTCTTTCGGAACGCGCATCAAGAATGGCATAGCGGACGTCGGCTAATGCGTTCAGCACATGCTCCCCATCGCAAAAAAACCCTGGACGAGGTTTTGCCAGAAAATCACCGGTCAGGATCGTCTGATTGGTATTTCTGGGCTGACACGGCATACCCAGACTTAGCCAGGCAGGCAGGCCGCCATCAAGCACAGCAACTCGTTCGTGTCCCATGGCCTTAAACATCCACCAAGCTCGAGGACTTGAATAAATTCCCATGCGATCATAAACCACAATAGTGTTATTACGGTTGATACCTAGAGCTCGAACCTCTTGGGTGAATAGCGCCGGGCTAGGCATCATGTGGGGCAAAGAGCTCTCTCGATCACAGATTTTTTTATCAAAATCAAATATTTGTGTTCCAGGGATTGCTAGGGACTCTTCGCCGACCCAGTCCTTTGAAGAAGCTATAGCCGAGTTCAAGCTGGCGTCGAGTACGATGAGTTGAGGATGTTGAAGATGTGTTAATAGCCAATGGGGTGAAACAAGGTAGTCCGTTGGCTTAAGAATGGTCATTGAGCCTGCCTCATAATACACTGAATATCAATGTAGATAAGTATATTACAACTGCCTTATGAGATAAATTAAAAATCACTAGATTTAACTTTTGTTATCAACTCTTTTTTCGAAGAGCAGCCAAGTTTAGCTTGCATATTGGAAGTGTAAAATATAACCGTTCTCGGTGAAAGCTGCAAAATATCCCCAACTTCTTTATAAGTGAGTCCATTGAGCAGATGCTTTATACAGCGTGCTTCTTGGGATGTGAAATAAATATCCGGGTAGTTCTTTCCTAAATAAAACCTTTGACTGTTAATCGTTTCAGTTGTTCCATTGTCCAGATTGTTTTTCTTTCGCTGATGAATTTCTTCTCGATCAATGGATATTTCCCTCGGCGCCTGAATGCCAAGCCGCACTTGAGAATTATTGATGCTTACAACAACTAACTGAATGTTGTTCTGTATTCTTATAATCTCGCCGAGTTTTCTGGTTAGGATTAGCATGATCGCTCCTTGAAGGGTTGTCTAAAATTTTATTAAAAAAATTGCTTCACAGTTTTATGTGTGCAATGAAATTATATGAGGGTGGTGATTGAAACAAAAAAATAAAAACATTTAAAGAGGCATAGAAGCGTGTGTTACTTTATCTATGAAATGTTGTCATGAAATCAGCATCACGATTTACTATGCAAAATATGTAACTTAAATATGGTAATGAAATATATGATGGATTTGTGATAAGATTCTAATTAATATCAATTCCGACAATTAACCCAATAAAATCAAAGTGATAGGCGATTTCTGTGAATTATTTTCTTATGCGCTAGTGATTTTGGTAGCACTCACCTGTTTTTGATCTTGCTAAGTGTCGGTAATACGCAATGTATTTAACCGATTATATATAGAATTAATTTAACATTAACAGTCATGCCTAGGTTAGTATGGATAGTATTTTTAAGGAAAAAAATGACTCAATTTCTCAAAAAAACTAAAAAATCTCTTGTGATCCAGGAACTCACTTGGAAAGAAATTCGAGGTCAGGTGCGTCAGGTTTCACCGGAACTTTCACAAGTAATTGATAAATTAAACCCTGGAAGTAAATATACGGTTTTTAAAGTGCGCTACCCTTATGGTTCAAGTGTGCTAAAGAATGGTAATTTGTTTTTACCTTGTGATAATGGTGAGTTTATCAGCTTAGTTGATGCCGACATATCGCCAGGTATACAGGAAAAGTTGGGCTATAACCTGCCTTCTCCGCCAGTGATGTTAGTATTAAATAACACATTTGAACTATGTCTGCCTCTCCAGGAGCGAATCATACCTTACTTTATATTGGCCCCGGGTGGATTGCTAGGATTTTGGCAAGTACTGGATGCATGCGAGAAAAGTGGAAAATCATTTGACCCCAGTGGAATGTGGGAGATTACTGCAGGAGCGCGCTCTATGTTTATGTTGCCAAAAATATCTGAAGAGTTACGTCATGATAAGCTACAGCGAGTATTTGGTTTTTCAGAAGAGAAACCACGAGATTTTTCAATGCATTGGCACATTTTTCGATCATTATATAAACATCCTAGTTTTGAAACCCAGTGGGAAGCTGAAGTTCTATTTTTTTCCAAGGAATGGTTTACTCACTTACATGATTCTGCTTGGAAAGATTTAAAGCTTTATTTCCTAGAGTTTAATTGGAGAGATTCTGGTTTTTGGCGCGGGTTATATGCTTGGGATATGATCTTCTCAAGAATCCAATGGGCGCGTAGAATAAAGCCAAGTGCCTACCACTCAGATATAGTAAAGCATCTATGTGCAATTGCGATGGGAGCGGTGGTGGGTTTTACAGCTGCTTCAGATGATTCTTTAGGTCCGATAAAGAGAATACAAGAAATATACGAAAATATTTATGGCCTCAAGACTTGGTATCCGGTGATTATGATTCCTAAGCCCTTTTTATTAAATGAATCAAGCAGACCAGTTTACTATTCTTTGCAATATCAAACTGCTTTTTCACTGTCTACAAAAACTAAGGAAAGAGCAAGTATTATTCAAGATCTTTATGCGGTTTATTCGACCTTAGAAAAATACCTTCAAGAACTTAAGAAAGATTATTTAAGTATAAAATCAACCCCATTATATGATCTGATCGATAAAATTAATTTTGATTTTTTTCATTCAGATACAAGTGATTATTCAAAAATAAAATCCAGTAGTTTAATTCCGATTGAAGATAAAAATTTTTCTGATGTGGTCTTGAGTGCTGAGAAAAAATTTCCTATTAATAGTTTATTTTTCAATGGGTGTATCAAAATTTCAAGAAAGGAATGATTTTTATAAAAAACGGTGACTGTTCCATCTTTGCCCCAATCTTTCATCAAGCCAAAGTCGGATAAGTAAACAACAAAAAGTGAATTGAATTGAATTTAATATAAAATGCGTAATTATACTAGCTTCAATTTGCCGAGTCTAATGCCGGGAATAATCCGGAAGCGGCAATGCCTGCTATCAACCTGGAGTGAATAACTAGCGGTTATTCTCTTTAGGTCAAAAGATGGGTATTATATATTAGTTTGCATATTAGGATATTGTTAGGTGACTTAAGGCGTATTAACCAAAAGGAATTCACTTTATGCAATTGGATGCCGATGTCCTTATTGTAGGAGCTGGGCCGACAGGGTTGATGATGGCATGTCAACTTGCCCGTTTTGGTGTTTCATTCAGAATTATAGACAAGCAAGTCGATCGTGCCAAGGAATCTCGGGCGTTTGCAATTCAAGCTCGGTCGATGGAAATTTTACAAAACCTCGGTATTGCTTCGCAGTTTCTCAAACGGGAGATAGTGGGAACTGGGGCCGATTTTTATTTTCGAGGGAAGTTAAAATTCGAGCTTGATTTTCGTAATATCGAAATCCAAGATACGCCATTCCCAGCCATTTTTTTTCTGCCGCAGTCAGAAACTGAACAAATCTTATTAGAATATTTAGAAAAATCTCAGCATCCTGTTGAACGGCAAACCGAGCTGGTATCGTTTATTCAGATGAATGATATTGTTGAGGCCGATATCAAAAATAATCACACTGGAACTAATGAAAAAGTTCGATGTCGATATATTGTAGGCTGTGATGGCGCTCATAGTAAAGTGCGAGAACTGCTGGGAATTCCTTTTGTGGGTGCTTCGTATCAGCAGAAATTTATTCTCGCTGATGTGTCAATTAATTTACCCTTCCCCAAAGATAAACTCTCCTTTTTTATGAATAAAAATGGAATTCTGCTTTCTATTCCCTTGAATAAACAGAGCAGTCTGAATCGCTTAATCATAGCGGATATGAGAGATGCTTCGAAGCCGTCTGATGATAAACCTCTAACTATTGAAGCAATCGAAAATATGAGCAAACGCATTACAGAGGTTGATCTCCAGCTGAGTAATCCCATATGGATGTCCCCCTTCTTTCTGCATCATCGCGTTGTGAAGCAATATCAAAAAGACTGCGCGTTTATCGCGGGGGATGCTGCGCACATTCATTCACCGGTTGGTGGTCAGGGAATGAATACCGGGTTACAAGATGCCTGTAATTTAGCTTGGAAAATGGCCTTGCATGTTAAATATGGTGCACCGCAACAATTATTAGCAAGTTATCAAACTGAGCGGCAGCGCATAGGTGAGGTGTTGCTTCACAGCACTGATAAAATATTTGGACTCATTGTCAAAAGAAATTTTTTCACATCGTTATTGCGACAATATGTCATGCCCACCGTCATGAGCTTACTGGTAAAATCAAAAAAATGGAAAAATTACCTATTCCATTTTATATCTGAATTAGGTATTCACTATCATGAAAATTCTTTTATCGCAGAACAGATTCAGGGTGCAGATGCTAAATTTCTAGCAGGTCCTTGTGCTGGTTGTCGTGCTCCAGATGCACCTGTGGACAATACCACCCTCTTTGAGTTATTCCAAAAAAAGCCCATTAATATTTTGCTTTTTCAATCGCAGGACTATTTTGAATTAGATTCTAAGATACAAATCTTGCAAAAAGTAAGACCGGAGATTATCGCGGTTCATAGATTTTTAAAATCTGACAGTTTGCATGTCTTTTTTGAGCGTTATGGCATTTCCACTGCCGGTGTGTATTGCATAAGACCTGATGGTTATATTGGATTTCGTGCTTTTGGGGAGGAGCTTGATAGCCTGTTAAAATATTTAGAGAAATTCTTCACCGTGAGACTGGATTAATGAATGTGCGGGGAGTTATCGGTGGCACATCTTATGAGGCACCAGCAATGCCTTACCTATTAGCCCAAAAATCTCTGCTATTAATTTTATTGGGTTGTTTCAAATGGTTGCTTGCGTGGGCGGGAGCAATTGTGGCAATGGCTTTTTTATAAATCATTTGATAACTATCGCTTTTCAGCAATACGACTCTGATGTCATAGGCGGCAATAATGCCCTGAAGTCTGATGCCGCTGACTAAATAAATGGAAACGGGAGTCTGAGTTTGGCGCTGTCTTTCTAAAAAAGAATCTTGGACTATAGATTGCGGCTTGATTGGTGCGACTGATGGCATTTCCATATGCTTTTCCTTTATCCATAAATTTTGAACTTATACTTATATAAGTGTAACTCTAACTTTTTGACCAAGTCTTTGTCAATCAGATTCTAGCAATTCTGGGGGTTAGCCTCATTTCAGGGCAATATCAGGCTCGGGAATTCCAACTTTAGGGAGGGAGAGTGAAGGACTTTCCCCACTTATTGTTCAAAACTAGCTCTCTTACTTAGGATAATATCCTGAATTAGGATAAAATGTTACAGATAAGTCCCCTATTGAGACAGTCTCCACCCTAAATATTTTTTGATAATTTTTATGAAAAAACAATCTACGGCTACCGTTTTCCTGCTATTTGGCACGCTATTGTGGGGCATGACCTTTGCTTTTATTAAAGATGCTATGGCAAGCCTGAGCGCGTTTGATTTTCTATTTTGGCGGTTTGGTATTGCCAGTCTGTTTTTATTCCTGGTGTTTTTTAAAAAAATTAATCTAACAGACGGGAAATTGATCAGGCAGGGGATATGGCTGGGGTTATTTCTGGCCGGGACGGTCATTTTTCAAACTATGGGGCTGCGTTATACGAGCGCGTCCACTGCAAGTTTTATTACGGGTTTATCAGTTATCCTGGTGCCGCTTTACTTCACCGTAGTACAAAAGCAATGGCCAGAGATGAATATCATGGTGGCAGTTGCGCTAACGGTTACCGGCATTGCGCTGATCTCTCTTAATTCCGCATTGAGTGTCAATATTGGCGATTTCTGGATTATTTTATGCGCGATCAGCTTTGCCGTGTATATTATTCTTGCCGGTAAATTTTCCCAAAGTGGTCAGGCTATTACCCTGACATTCGTGCAGTCCTTAACTATAACTTTCGTCGTTGGTTTTATCAATGTGGGGGGTGGCAGTTATACTTTCCCTACTCAGATTAACCTCTGGGTCGATATTCTATTTTGCGCTATTTTTGCCTCAGTGCTGGCCTTTTACTTGCAAATCCGCTTCCAACACTATATTACAGCAACTAAAACTGCGCTGATCTTTGCCTTAGAACCAGTTTTTGCCACACTGACAGCCATTGCATACTTGCATGAAGAATTAACGACCAGATTCGTCATCGGCGCTTTATGCATTTTTGCAGGGATGTTGCTGTCTGAATTTAAATTTAAACGTAAGCTTGATCGCCCAGATCGTGTGGTTTCCTAAGAGCTATTGATATCCTATTGTCGTTGCTTCCATACTACTTATTCCTGAGAAATTCATCCATCGCATTTTCCAATGGAATGGGTATATAATATTGACTGTGTTCTATAAACCACGCTTGGAGGCGAGTCGGTTGATTGTTAATCAACATTAAACCGAATACAGGAGTTACTATGGTTGGACTGATACAAAAAATTCTCATAGACATGATCTTAGGCATCGGCGGTGAAGACGCCCTCAAAAAAATTAAACACGCAGCCGATGTCCCCCTCGATAAAACTTTCCAAATCAACACAGTGTATTCTGATGAAGAATGGCAGCGTTTATTCGCAGCTACCTTAAAAGTATTGAAATTAACGCCAGAACAAGCTGAAATAACCTATGGGGAGTATTTTGGAAAAGATGCGACCCAGCGTTTTCCCACCTGGTTTAAAATGTCTAAAAATTCTTATGAGTTTTTATCGATACAACCAAAGATCCATAATTGTTTCGCTAGCAGTGTCCTCGATTCTGAATCTCGAAAAGCCATTAATGATAAATTTAGAATAGAGCAGTTCCCTAATCAATTAATCACCCATTACCGCTCACCGAATAAACTTTGCAGCTTGTATATTGTTTTGGCCAAGTGGATTCTAAACTATTACCATGATGTCGCCTTAATTGAAGAAAAAAAATGTATGAAGTCCGGTCAGGATGAATGTGAAATTCATATTCAATGGACCCAATTAGGAGACCACAGCGATGGAGCAAGATAAAGCGGCACTAGGAACTTTGCAAGCAAGTATTGACGAAATCTCAGAGAAACTGTGCCTGGCGGTTCAGGGTGAATTTGATTTTACTATTGACATCCAAACCCAGGATGAAAGTGTACAAAAACTCACGATGTTGGTTAACTTTGTATTAGACGCAGCGCGTCGTTCTATTTTAGAAGTTCGAGAAAAAAACGCCAAATTAACTGAATTAGATAAGCTTAAATCAGAATTTATAGCTAATATCAGTCATGAACTACGCACGCCACTAACGCTTATATTAGGCCCATTAGAAACCATATTAGCCAGACAAGAAGCTGAGTTTTCTGAAGAGACAATGGAGAATTTAAAGCGAATCCAGCGTAATGCCTTACGCTTATATGCATTAGTTAATGACGTGTTAGATTTCTCTAAACTCGAAGCGGGTAAATTCATTATTAACGAAGAGTCTCTCGATTTAAATCAGCTTATATCGCAATTGGTTGAGGATGCACAAGGTTTGGCGCGTGAACGTAAAATATCTCTAGAGTTTATAGACTCACCCAATAGCAGTTATGTCTTAGTAGATCGAAAAATAACTGAGAAGATTATTTTAAATTTAATCAGCAATGCGCTTAAATTTACCCCACCATCGGGTAAAATTACTGTGCAATTAACCCGTGAAAATAGCCTGTTATGCTTAAGTGTCAGTGATACAGGAATTGGCATTCCAGCGACACAACTTCCAATGATCTTCGATCGTTTTCGGCAAATAGATTCTTCATCTACCCGTGCTCATCCAGGCACTGGTTTGGGTTTGGCATTGATTAATCAATTCGTCACTTTGTTGAATGGGAAGATTTTGGTGGAAAGTGAAGAGGGTCGAGGGACCAAGTTTCAAATATTAATCCCAGAAAAAAATTCAACTACAGATAGCCCACAGCCTGCTGTAGATGCAACAAAAAGCAATGTCACTGAGTTGGAAACACCCTTGTCATTAGTGGGAATTAAATCCAGAGAATCTTATAAAGCTGATGTCAAGCTAATAGAACCTTCCGGCGATAAACCATTAATCCTGATAACCGATGACAATCCTGACATCCTAGCCTATGTCAGTTCGTTCCTTAAGGATTCTTTCGCAATAATCACTGCAAGTAACGGTAAACTTGCATTGGAAGCCGCGAAGCAATATCTCCCCTTAGTGATATTGTCTGACGTGATGATGCCGCAGATGGATGGCTATCAGCTAACGCAAGCTCTTAAAACAGATGCCCTAACCCAACATATCCCAATCATTCTGATCACAGCTAAAACTGGAACAGAAGCCATAGTGAGCAGTCTTGAAGTTGGCGCTGATGATTATTTGTCAAAACCATTTTCAGCGGAAGAGTTAATTGCTCGCACCCACTCTGCGCTCAGACATCACCAGGAATATTTAAAAAATTGTGAACTCAATGATCAATTAGTGACGGTGGCACGGCGTGCGGGCATGGCTGATATTGCTACGTCAATTTTACACAATGTAGGTAATGTACTAAATAGTGTCAATGTTTCGATAGGAATGATCCAGGAAAACACCAATAAACCTCATGTGAAAAATTTGTCAAAGATAACCGGAATGATAGAAGAAAATGAAGGAAATTTGGTGAGTTATTTTACCCAGGACGAAAAAGGCAAGGTATTACCTCAATATTTAGCTGCGTTGGCAAAAGAAGTTAATGATGAATATATTAGTATCGATAATGAAGTTCAGCGTTTGAATAATCAGGTCAAACATATTGAATCTATAGTTGCCATGCAGCAATCGATTAGTGGAGGTTCAGGATGCCATGAAAAAATCTTTCTTCCTGATGTTATAAACACCGCTATTCTGATGTGTAAAAGTTCAATTGAAAAAAGGAACATAAGTATCACTAAGGAAATTAAAGAAAATATATTTTTAGTGACGGATAAAAATCAATTATTACAAATTATTCTTAACTTGATTCAAAACGCTAATGATGCATTATCGCTTCCACAAGTTCATGCGGAAAATAGGATCATTATGATAATGATTGAAAAAAATCTATCAAGTAATAGTGTTGATATTAAAGTGAGTGATAATGGAGTTGGTATTGACCAAGCCGATTTAAATAAAATATTTACTTTTGGATTTACTACGAAACCTCAAGGTCATGGCTTTGGGCTTCACAGCAGTGCGCTGGTAGCCAGGGAGCTAGGTGGTTCATTACGGGCAAGTAGCGAAGGGTCAGGATATGGTGCGGAATTTATTTTAACCTTACCCTTAGGACTTGGGCATAAAAATTAATCGAGCAAGGAGAGTTGCCAATGGCTCAAACCACAAAAGAACTCAGAATTCTGATAATCGATGATAATCTGGCCATTCATGGCGATTTCATCAAAATATTAACCAGCAATTCTTCTGGGGAAGCCGCACTTGCGATGTTTGAAAAACAGGTATTCGATAAAGAAAGTGTAACTCGGAGCTCCCTGCCGGAATTCGAAATTAATACTGCTTCCCAGGGACAAGAAGGCATTGATAAAATCAAGGTTGCCATCACAGAAAAAAATCCCTACGCGCTTGCTTTTGTTGATATTAGAATGCCTCCGGGGATGGATGGTATTGAAACCACCAAGGAAATTTGGAGATTAGACCCAGATATCCAAATTGTCATTTGCACTGCCTACTCCGATTATAGTTGGGAAGAAACCATAGAGCAGCTTGGTCAGCGCGAAAATTTATTGATCCTAAAAAAACCATTTGATAGTGTGGCTGTTAGGCAATTATCCTGTGCACTTACTAAAAAATGGCAATTGCTACAGGAAGCACGCGATTATACCCAATCCTTAGAGGACCGCGTTTCAGAACGGACGAAATCCTTGCAAGAATCTCTTTCAGTAACTCGTGGCACACTGGAATCTTCAACCGATGGCATATTGGTTGTCAGTAATGAAAATCTAATTATTGATTACAATCATAATTTAGAGAATATGTTCCATATTCCTCAATCTTTATTGGATAGAAAAGATGCCAATTTATTACTGGAATATATTTCCGAACAAGTCCAGCAACCCGAAAACTTTTTAATGATGACCAAAGATGTATCATCGCAATCAGATATAGTTAGAATTGATCAATTAAAATGTAAAGATGGCCGTATTTTTGAGCATTGTACCCAACCCTATAAACTTAATGATAAAGTTTCTGGTCGGATTTGGAGTTTTCGCGATATCACTGCGCGTGCGATGCTTGAAGAGCAATTACAATATCAAGCCACCCATGACTCCCTTACTAAATTACCCAACCGTGTGCTATTAACTGATCGGCTACACCAGGCGATTGCGCATGCTAAACGTACGAAGGCGATTTTTTATCTGCTTTTTTTCGATCTTGACCGCTTTAAGTTAATTAATGACAGCTTTAGCCATTATACAGGAGATCAATTACTGCAAGAAGTAGCCAAACGTTTAAAATTATTGATACGCGATGAAGATACTTTAGCCAGACTCGGTGGCGACGAATTTGTTGCCATACTGAGAACCTATGACGAACAAGAAAATGCTGCCACTATAGCTGGTAGACTATTAGAGATTTTCAAGACGCCTTTTCATATTAATAAGCATGAATTATTAGTATCGCCCAGCATTGGTATTGCTAGTTTTCCACAAGATGGTCAGGATGTGGACGCTTTATTACGCAATGCGGATACTGCCATGTATCGCGCCAAGGAATATGGTGGCAATCAATATCAGTTCTACACACCCAGCTTGGGGAAACAGAGTTTGGAACGGTTGGAACTAGAAGAAGATTTACGCAAAGCGATTGCACGTGAAGAGTTTTTCTTATGCTATCAACCGCAATTTGATTTAAATACACAACAATTGGTGTCGGCGGAAGCATTGATTCGCTGGAATCACCCCATCAAAGGGCTTGTTCTCCCCATCAATTTCATTCCCATGGCGGAAGAAACTGGGCTTATTGTACCTATAGGTGAATGGGTGTTGAGAACTGCGTGTCAGCAAAATAAGCAATGGCAGGACGCGGGCTTGCCTAAGATTCGAATCGCAATAAATATTGCTACGAAACAGCTTAAATTTCCTAATTTAGCTGAAGTAATTAGAAATATTTTGCATGAAACTGGTCTGGATCCTCAATACCTTGAGCTGGAAGTAACGGAAAATGTCATGATTACCAGTATAGATGCTTCAGCTACTATTAGGGAATTAAAAGACATGGGGGTACATTTTGCCCTAGATGATTTTGGCTCAGGTTACTCAAGCTTAAATCATCTGAGAATATTTCCACTCGATCGCTTGAAAATAGATCAATCATTTATTAATAACATTGACATTAATCATGGTGATGAAGTGATCATAAAAGCTATTATCGCCATGGCCAAAAACTTGAACCTCGATGTAGTGGCGGAAGGTGTTGAGTCTAAGGCCCAGCTAGATTTCTTAAAATCAAATGATTGCAGTGAGGTGCAAGGATTTTACTTTAGTAAGCCATTAGAAAATGTAGATTTTGAAAAGTTTTTAAAAAATCCTGATTTTACAAAATATAAGAATTTGTTTCCCAATGATGGAACAGAAAGCTAGTTATGAGCTAAACAAATCTCTCTAATTGTTCTTCACTCTGCTTTGAGTTCCTCTATTCGGATCAATGTATTTTCAAAAACATGTGGGGTTATGCTAAATTTTCCAGAAAAAGGATTACTTAGCATAAAGATGACCATTAAGATGGCAGTAATAGTAAAAATTAACGACCCGGTTAAAATCATTTGTGCCCAAAGTCGCCTCATCCCAAAAAAATAAGAAATGCCAATCACTATAAGCCCCAACATGGTGAGTAGTATCAGTGGATTTATCAACTGAGGTTCTGTGGCAATGAAGATTCGAGCACGCCGATTTTCCCGTAATTGGGCTAAATGCTCCAAAGAAATGGAATAAATCACTTCTTCCCGAAGAGTCCTGGGGTCGATATTCAAATAGATTTTCTGTAATTTGCTCAGAATTTCGCCAACATGATGGTCTTCCTGGTGATGAGCCATTTTCGGCCATTCGCTGTCAATCACGTTTCTTGTATAGTCTGTTAAGCTATCTTCAATCATTCGACGATTTTTTTCCGGAAACCCAGGTGCCAATTGGGCCAAAGTGAGCAAATTAGTCGTTTCTATTTTGGCCTGAGCGAAGGATTCACCCAGTTGATTCAAGACCAAGGAAAATGTAAAGGCCAGTAATACGGCATAAATAACACCGATTTGTAAAAAAATAGGGAATGCCACTTCGTGATGGGAGGTGAGCAAATGCACAGAGACCCAGTTTCTAATGATGGCAACCAGAATGGCGCCGATGACAGCTGCCAGGAATGCGATAGTGAAAACGGGGAAATGCGAGAAAATAACCATGAAGATAATAGCTCCTTGCCAAAACCATCACCACACGATACATCATTTATTGATTAAATCCTAGGGTTGAGAAGCTACCCCTTCCTTGACAAAATAAGTATTTTATATCAGACTCAAAATCAAGGTTTAAAATAGCTTATTTCCCTATTCATTCGGTCCTTCATGATTCAGCTCGATCCCACTCAACTCCGTGAAATTATCAGACAATATGGAACACCATTATGGATTTACAATGCTGACATTATTCGACAGCAAATTGCCAAACTACATCGTTTCGACGTCGTGCGTTTTGCGCAAAAAGCCTGTTCAAACATCCATATTTTGCAGTTAATGCGCAATGAAGGGCTGATGGTTGATGCCGTATCATTGGGTGAACTGGAACGCAGCTTGGTTGCAGGGTTTAGTCCCGGAGGCGAACCTGAGGGTATTGTTTTTACCGCTGATCTCATTGACTATGCCACGCTTGCTGCCGTGCTGAAACATGGCATTGTCGTCAACGCCGGTTCACTCGACATGCTAGAACGTGTGGGTGCAAATGCACCGGGGCACCGCGTTTGGCTTAGGATTAATCCAGGTTTTGGGCATGGGCATAGTAACAAGACCAATACGGGCGGTGAGCATAGCAAGCATGGTATTTGGCTATCCGACATACCTGAGGCTCTCCGTATAATCCAGAACCACGGTCTTAAACTCATTGGCTTACATATGCATATCGGTTCCGGGGTTGATTACGGTCATCTTGCCTGCGTGTGCGACGCAATGGTTGCAGCAGTTAAAAATCTGGGTCACGACATCGAGGCTATTTCTGCAGGAGGTGGTTTATCTATACCCTATACAGTGGACGAACCCGAAGTGGATGTGGAACATTACTTTAACTTGTGGAATGAGGCGCGCCGAGAGATTGAGGCATTGCTGGGTCATGCAGTGCGACTTGAGCTGGAGCCAGGCCGCTTTTTGGTGGCGCAGGCAGGAGTGTTAGCAGCTGAGATCCATACCATTAAGGAAACGCCTAGCCACCGTTTTGTGTTGGTGGATGCAGGTTTCAATGATTTAATGCGACCATCGTTCTATGGCAGTTATCATGACATCACGCTTCTGCCCCACGATGGTTCCTCTCTTATCTCCCGTCCATTATCCAAGGTGTCAGTTGCAGGGCCCTTGTGTGAGGCAGGTGATGTTTTCACGCTAGGTGCTCATGGGAGTATTTCGAGTCGATCGCTGCCAGAGCCACAAATAGGCGACTTCATGTTGTTCCATGACGTGGGTGCATATGGGGCTACCATGTCTTCTAACTATAACAGTCGGCCCCTTGTGCCTGAAGTGCTTGTGGAGCAGGGGAAGATTAAACTCATCAGGCGTCGTCAAACGATGGAAGAGCTGCTTGCTTTGGAGCGATGTTAACGATTGTGTGCTGCTATTAAATTGTAATTTAGCATCGTCAGGTGCGTCAGGTATGCGAATATATGACTAAGTCTATCCATTCACTCAAAGAATTACGCAAAAGAAACGTTATAACTGATGAAGATCTTAAAAAGTTAGAGCCAGTTGCCGAAAACTTTTCATTTGCGGTTACGGAACATATGTTCAGCCAAATTAATTTGGCTGATGCAAATGATCCGATTGCCCTGCAATTTATTCCCTCGCCAAAAGAATTAAATATCCTAGCAGAAGAAAAATCCGACCCTATCGGTGATAATCCGCATATGGTAACTAAGGGATTAATTCATCGTTACCCTGATCGCTGCCTGTTAACTCCTGTTCATGTATGTGCCGTATACTGTCGATTCTGCTTTAGACGAGAAAAAGTGGGTGCGCGCTCTAAAATTATGTCAGCAGATGAGCTGGAAGCGGCTTATGCCTATATAACAGAACATACGGAAATTTGGGAAGTCATATTAACCGGTGGAGATCCGCTGTTTTTAAAGCCGGAGATGTTAGATAAAATTCTTAGCAGGCTAAACGCAATTACGCATTTAGGGGTAGTGAGAATTCATACCCGCATTCCGGTAGTAGAACCCTCGCGTATTAATTCTGCCTTGTTGCAAGTGCTGCAACGTAAATTGCCAGTTTATGTGGTGATTCATGCCAATCATCCGCAGGAATTTACCGCGGAAGCGAAAAAAGCTTGCCATGATTTAACCATTCAGGGAGTGCCCTTATTGGGCCAGTCAGTGTTATTAAAAGGCGTAAACGATAATATTGAGACGCTCAGCAATTTGATGAAGTGCTTTATCCAAAATAAAATCAAGCCCTATTATCTCTATCAAGGTGATTTAGCTCAGGGCACACAACATTTCCGCACCAGCATTAAACATGGCCAGTCGCTGATGAGGCAGTTGCGGGGTAGATTTTCTGGCCTGTGTCAGCCAACCTATATAGTAGATATTCCTGATGGTCATGGAAAGTCACCGATTGGGCCTAATTATATAACTGAATTAGCGGATGATTCGTCAGGACAAGCTCATTATAATATTGAAGATTATAATGGCAATTGGCACGCCTATAAGGAATACCTGGAGCAGAATTGACTCTTTCCAAATACACCTTCTTCCCTCGAGAGAGAAGGGGTATAATTGACGGTTTATATCTCTAGAAACCCATCGTGAAGCTAAGATAATGAGTGAATTACACAAAAAACTAAAGTCGCGCCATATTGCCATGATTGCCCTGGGGGGATCGATTGGTACGGGAATTTTCCTATCTAGTGGGAATGCTATTTATATGGGGGGCCCAGGTGGCGCCGTCCTGGCTTTTATGATCATTGGGCTCATGGTTTATTTCCTCATGACCAGTTTAGGCGAAATGGCTGCTTTAGAGCCAGTAACCGGTACTTTCTGTGATTACGTTAACCGTTTTGTTGATCCCGCGCTGGGATTTGCCATGTCCTATAACTATTGGTTCAATTGGGCCATCACCGTAGCGGTGGATTTGTCGGCGGCGGCTATCGTCATGCAATATTGGTTTCCACATACACCGGTGATTTACTGGAGTGCAATATTCTTCGGCCTCATATTTTTATTGAATGCGTTTACTGTTGGCTTATATGGGGAAGTTGAATATTGGTTCTCTGCCATTAAAATCTCCACAGTCGCCATCTTTATTGTCGTTGGCTTTTTGATGATTTTTGGTCTGTTCAATCAACCGCCCATCGGATTCGAAAATTGGCATATTGGTGATGCGCCATTTCATAATGGTTGGTTTGGTATGTTTAGTGTAATGCTAATTGCCGGTTTTGCTTTTCAGGGCACGGAAATATTTGGCGTAACCGCCGGCGAAGCAAAAAACCCCAAGGAGAGCATCCCGAAAGCAGTTAGGAACATTTTCTGGCGCATCCTGGTATTTTATGTGTTAGCTATAGTGGTTATTAACTTCATTATACCCTATACCAATCCTTCATTAGTGAATGCTAATAATGATGTTTCATTAAGCCCATTTACCATTGTCTTCCAAAAGCTTGGGATACAATCTGCAACTACGATCATCAATATTATTGTGTTAACCGCGGTGCTTTCAGCTGCAAACGCCAGTATGTACACTGCCACCAGAACATTATGGTATATGGCAAAGAAAGGTATCGCTCCCAAAGCTATTGGGCGTATCAATAGCCGCGGAGTGCCTGTTTTGGCCTTAATGTTAACTGCTTTATTTGGCGCCTTAACTTTCCTGTCATCTTTTTTCGGTAGTGGCAAAATATTTATGTGGTTAGTGAATATTTCAGCCTTATCCGGCTTTATTGCGTGGCTGGGAATTGCTATTAGTCATTATCGATTCAGAAGGGCCTATGTTTTACAAGGTCGGGATTTGGCAGCCCTGCCTTATCGCGCCAAATTATTTCCCATTGGTCCACTGTTTACCTTAGGATTGTGTGTATTAATTATTATAGGGCAGCAATTTACTAGTGGCTCAAGTTTTAATTGGGGGAGTTTTATCGGCACATACATTAATATCCCAGTATTTATAGCTTTGTATTTGGGTTATAAGCTGTATACCCGAAGCAAATGGGTGCCATTAGATAAATGTCAATTTCTTGAACCCCCGCCTTCTTTGAAGTCAAAAAAATTAGAGAAATGATGTGACTATTTTCCATGATGTTATTGCGTAAATACCTTTTCAATAATCTTTCCCTTCCCCCGCTTGCGGGAGAGGGGTTGGGGAGAGGGTGCTTGATGTGGCATGAACCGCATTTACGCAATAATTCTATTTCCCTGTGTCATCCTTGTGAAAGCGGCGATGACGTGGATCTGATTATGAGATGATTAAATTAAGCTGGAATTCCTATGCGTATCTTCGTTGATGCCGACGCCTGTCCTAATGTAATTAAGGAAATCCTCTATCGTGCAGCTGAACGTACTCAAACCCAATTAATTTTAGTTGCCAATAAATTTCTAGATGTTCCTCGCTTACCTTTTATTAAAGCCATTAAAGTGAGTGCTGGCTTTGACGTCGCTGATAACCGAATTATCCAAGAGGTTCAAGCTGGTGATTTAGTTATTACAGCTGATATCCCTCTGGCCGACGCCGTGATTAACAAAGGTGGTATCGCCTTGAATCCCAGGGGGCAACTTTATACCATTGAAAATATTAAAGAACGTTTAGTTATGCGCAACCTGCTGGAACAATTGCGAAATAACAATGAAATTTCAGGCGGCCCAGCGGTTTTCAGTAAAAGTGATCGACAAAATTTTGCTAATCAGCTGGATCGTTTATTAACGCAACGACACGTCTAAAATTTTTCATTTGCTCATAGAAGCTTCCAAGTCTCTCAATACCGTAGAATCCCAGTTCTCCGTGATGAGCAGAGAGGCTCTGGTTTGGGTAAAACTTGTTTTTTCCTCAACAATCCATATAATATCCCTACTTATATTCGGATTCACGTATTTTAGTAGGGTTTATCAATGGATACTCAACTTGTAAACGTTATTTATCAACAAAATCCTTGGTTACAAGATAAGGCATATCCCATTATTGCTGACGATAGATATATTAAGAGGCTGCAGTATGGTTTTCTGGTTCAACCAGATTGGGATAATTTATGGACAATACTGCTTGGTCCTCGTCAGGCAGGGAAAACAACCCTGGGCAAACATCTATGCAAGCAGCTTATTGAACAACAACGGTACCAGGAATTACTCTTTTTAAATTGTGACTATTATGAAATTCGCAACTGGTTAAAATCCCCCACATTCTTATCAGATATAGAATCTACCTTCTCTTTAAAAAATTACATTCTGTTTATCGATGAAGTACAACGTCTTGAAACTCCGGGCTTATTATTAAAAATCATTGCTGATTTGCAATTACCCATTAAGATGATAGCTTCGGGTTCCTCGCAATTGGAAATAAAAAGCAAGATTCAGGAACATTTAACCGGTCGTCAGATTGAATCGGTGGTATTGCCACTGAGTTCTCGGGAAATTGATTTTGCAAAAAATTGGCCGTCACTTTTGCAGTATGGTAGTTATCCCCAAGTCTATCTTAACGAAAACAAAATGGTATTTTTGCAAGAATTATTTAACAGCTACGTGCAAAAAGACATTATTGAATTTTTACGTGTGGGTAAGCCTGAAGTGGTTATGCAACTCTTGGCTCTTTTGGCGCATTCCAGTGGTCAATTATTGAATTTTCAGCAACTGGCTGTGGATTGCCGTGTGAATGTTGAGACAGTCCGCCATTATATCGATATATTTGAAAAAACGTATCTGATAAAAACCATAAAACCCTTCGCCGGCAATAAACGAACTGAACTGACCTCCAATCCCATCTGTTATTTCATCGATAATGGTTTTCGTAATCAAGCACTCAATAATTTTTCCGCTATTGAAAGTCGCACTGATGCCGGTTTGCTGGTACAAAATCTAATATTTCAAGAAATCTATAAATACCAAATGCAGGAAAGAAAAAATTGGCAGCTTCATTATTGGCGCACTAAAGCAGGCGCTGAAGTAGATTTTGTTATACAAACTGGTTTTGATTCTGTCATCCCTATCGAAGTCAAATTCAGAAATTCTAAAGACCTGACTTTAAGCCGTGGTTATCGATCATTTTTAGAGGCTTATCAACCTGTGCAGGGGTTTGTAATTACCAAAAACCAAGCAGGTGAATTGCCTTATTCTCATGGGCGCATTTACTTTATTCCATTGAGTACATTACCGATACTGTTAAAATATTTGAACTAGGGGGTCAAGCCTGGACAGGGCTGGATAGCTTCCTGAAACTGTTGGCATTTATACTATTTTGGGTTTTTCTTGTGAACAGTCCTCTTGGTCATTGCAATCATGATAATCAACAATATGTTCTACTATGGGATTAGGTAACTGTACGTCCTTATTGCAAAAAAAAGCTTGTATGGTCTTATAATATGCGCAATATTCCTTTCTAAAGAAATTTAAGTCTATCTGCAGAGGGATATAACCTTGTCCGAAAACGAAGGAATCTACACTAATGGAATCCCCGCGCTTTTCTTCTTGACGCTCAGTAGAATGAATAGCCGGGTCTTTAATGCATAGGACGTCATCATTCTTTATAAAAAAAGCATTTTCCGTCAAGCACAGAATTTTATATAGCTTCTCTAAAGTTTTGCTATCTTTGAAAGGTATCCGTACATATCCGTCTTTTCCAGTATAGGCGGGAAGATAGATTATCCCGGTTTGCATAGCGTCAGATGAAGGGGCGGTTACTACATATTGGGCCTGTTTATTTCCTTCTTCAGTAAACATTTTCGGATTGAAAACTTCCAGCTCTTTCCTTTTTTCCTCGGGTATTTTGCTTTGTGCGCCTCCTAACAATTGAATAAGAATCTGTTCCAAATCAGTACGAAAATTTTGCGGTAATATTAGCCCCACAAGATGTTTGCTGGTAGTCTGATAAAGAAAGATATGAGGAGAGTTACAGAGTTTGGCTATGCTGATCAGTTGTTGGAAGTCTGACCTGTTAACCATGTAATTAAAATCAGTTGATTCAGGCCTAATATACATCGCGCACGCTGAAAATAATTTTTTAAAGCTGTCATTAATCTTGAGATTTATAATGGCTGGATAGGATATTTCCAGCTGTCTACATAGCTCAGTTTTTTTGGTAAAGTGCGTAGATACACGAAGACGTCCTGATGCTTTCTTAGCTTCTGATGCTACCTCTTCTTTAAATTTTTGAAATGTCATATAACTCCTTAAATCTATGTATGTAGGTTTTAATTTTTATATTAGATAGATTCGTATATCATTTTAAAAGAATAGCAGTATTTTTCCACCATCGTCAAAATTTATTTACGACTGTCTTTCGTTTCGTTGATCGAATTTATCACGCGCCTGGCAAATATCTACCGCATGTGCTTCAACCCAAGCCTTTAATTGCTGCATGGGGATTGCCAAATCTTCCCCAAGTCGTGTTAGCTCATACTCAACGCGCGGTGGAATTTCAGCATAAGAGTAACGCTTAATCATGCCATCACGCTCTAATCGGCGCAGTGTTGTGGTTAACATGCGTTGCGATATGCCTGAAATATCTTTTTGCAATTCAGAAAATCTTCGCCTGCTATTACTGTAATCATGCAGAACAAAAATTACTCGTGTGCTCCATTTGTCGCCGACAAGATCTAATAATTCACGCGTGGGGCAAGCTGCTTTTTGCACTGATAGTTTCTTTGCCATTGGTTACTCCCAAGTAACTGACTGCGGTGAAAGTGCCTACTATTGTTTTATTTTACACTAGAGTATGATCAGTCGCGAGAACAAATCGTGTAAGAAAAATTTTTCGTTTCTCCCAATACAACTAGCGGAGTAAATACTATGAATAATGAAACTATTCTCAACGCATTTATTAAAGCAGTGCAAAATCGTGATGTAACTGAAGTAGGCAAATTAATAGCAGAAAATATTATTTTTGAAAACATGCCTGAACAACAGGCCATTCACGGTCGCCAAGCGGTACTTGAAAAAATTGCTGATTTTTTTGCCCAGGCTTCGCGCATTCAATGGCAGATAGAGCGCAAAATCAGTTTTGACAACACGGTAATTCTGGAACGGAAAAATCATATTTGCTTTCAAGGTAAGGATATTATATTGCCGGTTGTCTCTGTCATTGAATTCCAGAATGATAAAGTGAGCTTGTTGCGTGATTATTTTGATGCATTAACCTTTAACAATCAATATAACGCGAGCTAAAGCGCAACATGAATATAGAAAACAATAAATGGCTGACTCTATTTTCAACGGGTATTATGATTCTGCTAGTGAATTTGGACATGACCATTATTAATCTAGCATTGCCGGAAATTTCAGCTTATTTCAAAGCTAATATGAATCAGGCCCAGTGGATTATAGCGAGCTATTTGCTCGCTACCACCTTATCATTTATTGTGTTTGGGCGATTGGCTGACCATTGGGGGCATAAGAAAATATTTTTGTTCGGCACCATCCTATTCACCCTTTCTTCCTTAGTAGCTGGTCTGAGTAAGCATTTATCTATCTTGTTGCTGGCACGTTTTTTCCAAGGATTGGGATTTGCAGCAACTTTAGGCTTGTCTATCGTGCTGATCGTTGATGCCTTCCCCGAGCATCAAAAAGGCACTGCAGCAGGCACTGGCATTACTATCTCTGGACTCGCACAGGCCATTGGTCCCACTCTGGGTGGTATCATTTTACAATATGCTCATTGGCAATGGGTATTTTTGATTAATGTGCCGTTGGGCATTTTATCCTGTTTAATGACAGCTAAATTTGTGCGACCAGACCAGAAAAAATTTACCCGATCATTACCTTTTTCTGCCACTAATGCAGCCTTATTCACCCTTAGTTTGGCTATTGTGCTAGTCATGATCAATCAATGGAATGTATTTAATGGGAAAATTATTGCATTTAGCTTGTTATTAGGCGCGGGAATGCTGGTATTTTTTATTCGTGATTGTCATAAAAACAGCCGGGCACTCTTAGATCTAAGTTTGCTGGCAAACCGCAATTTTGTATATATAGTATTCCTACGTTTTTGTTTTATGATTTTAATGGCCAGTATGCTCTTTATATTGCCATTATATTTGCAAAATATTTTAAATTATTCGGCTTTCGATGCGGGTCTAATATTATTAGCAATGACCTGTGTGATTGCAGTCAGCTCGCCCATAGTGGGGAAACTGTTAGACGAAGTAAGTTTTGTCTGGCCGTTGATTATTTCTCTCATATTTGCCTTGTGCAGCACATTATTGATGCTATTTTTTACTGCAGATATATCTTTCGTTTTGCTTATTACAACATTGCTACTGTTTGGTTTGGCCATAGGATTTCATGTATCATCTTCGATGAATGGCGCACTAACTCAAACACCAAAAGAAAAATCCGGCACGGCTGTCGGTCTTTTTTTTACACTGGCTATTGCAGGCGCCACTATCGGTGTTGCGCTGTCAGGCATATTAGTCAATACCTTAAGTCATCGCTTTCTCACTCAGCTTATTACTCAAGAGAATATGCAGCTTTCATCTGAACAATTAATCAATTTATTTCGAGTAGCCGAAGGTACAGCAAATATTCGCAGCATTGGACTGAATAACGCGCAAATTCTTTACTACCGGCACTGTGTATATAATGCATTTATGCATGCGCTTCATGTGGAAATGGGCCTGTTATCGTTATTGATGTTGCTGGCAGTGGTGGGGTCGCTGGGGTTAAGGAGAAGACCTCAAATGTGTCTGTAAACCCGGGTCTGCCGCTTCCTCGGAATCTTCCGCATGCTCTTAAGCCTGACTTAATCTAGGCGTAAATAATAGATTCATATAGATAAAATAATCGTAATCTGCTAAAAAAATTGTTAAAATAATTGTTTTTTCTAGTTTCTTATTTATAGAGATATGAACATCAATACTCTCAATAATGCGAAAAACAGCGTAAACACTCTTAAAATTGGTATATCACTATGAAAAAACAATCTATTATCTTTACAATAACGGCGCTTATCCCTCTGATCTGGTCTGGCAATGCTTTGGCTATTGGTGATGCATCGTCTTCGGTAACCCCAACTCCGGAAGTTACTGCCCCAGACAGCGTTGCTAGCGCAGCTGATGAAGGCTTACCTTGGTTTACAGGTCCCTTACTTGCCGGTTCAGGCAACACCCTTCCGGCTGGCCACATCGATGTCGAGCCTTATTTTTTCTATACCAAAGCCTACGGTAGCTTCGATGCCAACAGAAAAGCGACCAGTTTTGCCAATGATTTCTACTCCTTTAGCCCGACTTTAGTTTTTTCATTAGGCGCGACCAGTTTCATGGACATTCAAGCCGTTATCCCTTATGTCCATAATCGTATTCAAGATCAAACTAATAACGACATCGGGGATTCTACTTTTACAGCGGGTTTTCAGTTACTCAAAGGCGTGACCGATACTTGGCGCCCCAGCATTCGCGCAATTGTAGGTGAAACCTTCCCGACTGGTACCTTTGAAAATTTAAATCCTAATAAAAATGGTACTGACGCTACCGGTACGGGTGCATACCAAACCAATGTAGGCCTTAATTTTCAACAATTATGGCACGTGGGTGCGAATAGATACTTCCGCGACCGTTTGGCTTTAGGAAATACGTTTGCATCTACATCTAAGGTGGAAGGAGTAAATGCCTTCGGCGGTAATGCGCAAACCACCGGCAAACAAAGGCTCGGTAACCAGTTCAGCGCTGATCTATCAATGGAATTTACGCTGACTAAGCATTGGGTTCCTGCGCTGGATATTTTATACACTGCTAATGGAAACTCTAATTTTACTGGAGCAGCTGGAACCAATTCAGAAGGCTTGCCTGCTATAGAAGGTGGTCCTTCCGGCGAAGCTTTTAGTTTAGCTCCGGCCATGGAATACAATTTCAATTCACACCTGGGCGTTATTGCCGGCCCGTGGTTTTCAGTAGCAGGACGCAATACTGCTCAATTCACATCGGCAGTACTTGCTATAAATTATTATCAATAAACACTGTTCAATACGCTGCTATCATCACCCTCATGAACAGAGGGTGATGATAAATAGTCTTCTTTCTACCTACTATCCCAGCTATAACAGCATCCGTGTCATCCCACGTTCCACGGCTTGTGTTGATATTTTTTCAAGATCTAGAATTACTGAAAAAAGACATCCAGATTAGAACGATTAAGGTTATCAGTGTAAATTGTTTTATCCTGAGATTCCTTATTATCCTGACAAATATAAATGTTATTCCCTACACCTTGCCCTTTAAAGTTTAACGGCGCGAGCATGCAACTTCCAAAAGCAGCACGCAAAGTATTGTCAACACGTTTTGCGTAAGTGGAATTTAAAAATGGTGAAGCCAAAATATTGAATATGGCGATGCCATTAGGTTTCAAAGCGTTTTTTAAATCCAGGAAATATTGAACTGTTAATAGTTGACTTGGGATGGAAGCAATATTGCTAAAGGTATCAGAGACGATCACGTCATAACTGTGGGGATGCTCCCTGACATATTGTCGGGCATCAGCCGCTATAAAGTCACCATGGATTTGTTTAAGAAAATGCTGTTGAACAATAGGATAAATTCGAGGCTCAATATCAACATAGGTAAACCGATTACTATAGGTATTTTCTGCTGATAGCGTAAAGCCACCAGCGCCCAGGATTAAAATATCTTTATTTTTCAAAGCAAGCTGCTTGAACAGAATATCTTTAATTTTTTCAATATAGGGATAACCTTTTTTCTCAGCAGTTATAAAAGAGCTGGCAGAGTTATTGATTTCTAATTTAGTTCCCGATTGGCCATGGGCCTGGCCTTTAAAGATCGCGTAATTTCCGTACGGTGTGGTTGCGACAAAAAAATGGCTCTCCATGTTGCGATTTACAGTGTAAACAAAACAACCCACTAGAAACAATAGGCTGATCATTATCAGCAGACGGGGTGGTGGAGTGATGAGAAGTATCAAGGCTGCCAAAATCAGATAATTAACAATAATTGTCCAGGCCACCCCGAGCAGATTCATCAGTAAGAGGGTGGTTAAGACTGCTCCCAGGAAAGAACCAATCGTGCTCAAATGTAACACTTTGCCGCCCAGTGAACCCACGGATTGTGAGGGTAGCAAATTCATAGTGATCGGAACGGTCTGGCCAAGAAAATAAACAACCGGAGCAATGATTAGCAGCAAGTAAATGACCAATATCCACAGTAAATTCATATGCAGATAACGACCCATTAAGAAAAATGCATCAATAAAAATAAAAGACAGACCCAAGCCAATGCCTATGGCAGCCAATAGGAAATTACGCTGCAAGGATTTAAAAAGATTCCCCTGCTTGCGGCCGCCGGCCTGATAGCCATAAGCCAAAAACAGCAGGAAGACACCGATAATTAAGCTGGTGATGATGATATTGCTGCCAACTTCTGGGAGTAATTGACGAATGGCCAAAATTTCTACTGAGATGGTAACAAATCCCTCGAGCAGAATAATCAGCGAAATGCGAAAAGGTGAGACTATGGGTGGTGTCATGACACTTCCTTGTAAATAATTACCTGCTTTAAAGCTTGACTCCCATTTGTTGGATCCTTATGGTTAAGCCAGGGGTGAAGAATTTTTTCAATGGTAGCTTTATCATCCTGCTTAGTCCACTCGACTTAGGGCCTGTCCAAACTGTGTACAGGAAAAATACTTATTTTTCAACCACAGTGACTGTAGGCAGCAATGCTGAAAAGAAACAAACATTAACTTATCTGTAAATAATTGATCCAAATGATTACTGGTTATTCGGAGATGTGGGAAAAGGTTCTTTCTCGTCCTCCGCAAACGGTGAGAGGGGTAATTGTGCTGTGAGAGGTGAAAAACGAGGATTAGTATCTGAATGTTCGGATAGAGGGAAAAGATTTGGATGAGTATCTATATACTGGTGTAATTTATTAAAATAGTGTTCTTGGGGGGCAGAGAAAGCAGCGTTGCTTTTTGTGTTCAGGTCAGAATCAAGCACAAGGCTAGCAAATCTTCCAAGTATTTCTCTATTCCCATCATTTTTTGGCACGAGAGAACCTCGCATTGATGGAGAAAGAAGAAATAGTTTTACATCTTCAATTGAAGGTCTGAACGACAATAAAGTAACATACAGAAATTTATCTTCTTGCTGTGATTTTGTGTTCAACAGCGTTGCAGCTTCAGTGTAATTATTTTTAGAAATAGCTATAGCCAATAACTTTTGTTCTTCCACAGGAAAATTCAACCCCAGGAAGAGGGGCTGCTGATTTGGATTTGGTTCACAAATATTGCCGGGCAAAGCTTCATATCCATTTCGCGCCAATGCAATTTTTTCTCTTCTATCTTTTTCAGCGACACAAAGAGCAATAATTCCAACCAATAAAAAACTAGCCATTACGCTGCCGACAGCTATCATGAATTTATCAGGATTTTTCGCTACCCAATCAAAAAAATCTCCCGCATGATCGGATTTTTTAAATCCATCATAAGCAAGTGTTGCCACTAAGGCCCCGCTGGCAAGGAAAATAGTTTCACCTAAACCCCCAAAACCAATGGCCATAGCGGTCATGGCAATTTTACCTTTTTTAGTAGTGGGGGGTTTTGTAAATATTGAAGAGAAGGTTAGCATGATAATGTTGTCTCCCTGAAAATTCTTTCATTAAGTTTATTTATGTTTTCTATTATAAATTAAACTAGACTGTCCCTAATGAGTTTATAACATCTATTCCCTAAATTCTATTATCAGAAGCAACGGTTCGGGATTTTTGGGATAATTTTATATTGGGTGATTCATGGAGTTACCCCTAAGATGTTCAATTTGAGGTAACCCTATTTACTCCTGGTTTGGTAAGATTCGGTGCAATAATCGGGATTCACAAAATTTATATAATATGGCATGATACCATAATATGTTAACTTCGCTTAAATCATCTGAAACCAATCTTATGCGCAGTTATGAGGGATAATCAATCACAGGAAGAGACCATGGAATTAGAATCGTTCAAATATCAATTAGGCGAAGGTTGGTCGGTAAAAAACTTTCCCCCTTTAGATTCCGAGCAAACCTTGATTGTATTATTTGCTGCCCCAGAATTTATCAATCATCCTGAACCCATTCAAGAACTAGCTCGTCATTATCCCCACTCAAAAATCATCGGCTGTTCCAGCGCTGGAGAAATTTATGGCGCCACTGTGTTAGACAATAGTTTAACGGTGGCAGTTGCACGTTTTGAAAAAACCTCGTTACAGATTGTAAAGGAAACGGTCGCCGATACTGAAGATTCTTTTAACGCTGGCAAACGTGTGGCGCAATTTTTGAATCTAAAAGAAAATTTGCGCGCGATTTTTGTATTATCAGAAGGCTTGAAAATCAATGGCTCAGAATTGGTCAAGGGATTAAACAGTCTGGCCAGTGAACAGGTGGTGGTGACGGGTGGACTAGCTGGCGATGGCAAACGTTTCCAGCAAACTTGGGGTATATTCAATGGCGAGGTATGCACCAACAGCGTAATTGCCATAGGCCTTTATGGCGATAATATTCACATTGGTCATGCATCCCGCGGCGGTTGGGATATCTTCGGTCCGGAACGTCGCATTACCCGTGCGGAAGGCAATGTGCTCTATGAGTTAGATAACCAACCTGCACTTAAACTCTATAAAGTCTATCTAGGTGAAAAAGCCGATGATCTGCCAGCAGCCGGACTATTATTTCCTCTGGCAATTCGTAAAGATGCCAGCGATGAAAAACAATTGGTACGTACGATTTTGGGTGTAGACGAAGCCACGCAATCGCTCACCTTTGCAGGGGATATGCCCATCGGCTATCGTGCCCGGTTAATGCGTGCCAATTTCGACCGTCTTATCACTAGCGCCAGTCGGGCAGGAGAAGTGGCTTTAGAAAATCTAACCGTGCAAGACAATAGGCCGATTTTGGCAATAGCCATTAGTTGTGTGGGTAGACGACTGTTATTAGGTGAACGCACCGAGGAAGAAATTGAAGCATTACGAGAAACACTGCCCGGCAGTACCCAACAAATTGGTTTCTATTCTTATGGAGAACTATCCCCATACGCAAAAGGCACTTGTGATTTACACAATCAGACCATGACAATAACCACGTTATATGAATCTTAGGCAAATTGCCATGCATAAGTTATTAATAAGACAATTAAATCGCGAAGGACTTAGTGATCAAGCGCCGCCACAAGATTTGTCACAATGGCTGCGATTTATCGAACGTGTCAATAATACCTATGACCAAGCCGATCAGGAGCGTTATTTATTAGAGCGCTCAATGGATATTTCTTCCAGTGAATTACTGGGCCTAAATGAAAAATTAGAAGAAGCACAACACATTGCCAAACTGGGTTATTGGTTATTTGATCCGGCCGCAAATGACTTAATTTGGTCCAAAGAATTATATGCTTTATTTGGCATTGATTCTGCTTTACTGCCTTCATGGCAGGATTTTCTGCGATTGATCCATGAACAAGATCGACAGAACTTTGCAGAACTGGCACAAAAAGCCTTACAGGATGGCACTAATTATGATTGTGAAGTGCGAATCGTTCATTCCGACACAGTGGTGCATTGGTTTTATATGATTGCTCAGCCCTTTCGCCAACCTGAACAAGATAGCTATGGGCTATCGGGCGTTGCCATGGAGATCACAGCTCGCAAACAAGCACAAGAAAAAATCAGCGTATTACAAGATGAATTGTTACTAACTGCCCGCCATGCCGGAATGGCGGAAGTCGCCACCTCAGTTTTACACAACGTCGGGAATATTCTCAATAGCACTAATGTGTCGTTAGGGTTGCTACAAGAAAACATGAACAAACCCTATTACAGAAAACTATTTATGCTTAGAGATATGATTAAAAAACATCTCAGCACTTTAGTCGTTTATTTAACTGAAGATCCGCAAGGGCGTGTCATTCCAGATTATTTCATCGCTATGACTGATGTCATGGAAGCTGAACACCAAGCGTTTTCAGAAGAATTAACTACCCTGAGTCAGCATATTTCCCATATAAAAGAAATTATCACGATGCAACAGACCTTAGGTGGCGCTTTTGGCGTTATAGTGAAATTATTTTTGCCGGAAATGATTGATACTGCTTTACAAATGTGTCTGGGTAATTTTTCGCAAAAAAATATTCAAATTATCAGAGATTACCGTGAGACACCGTTCATGACCACCGATAAAATTAAGTTATTACAAATTTTTGTTAACCTAATTCAAAATGCAAAAGAAGCGGTTTTGGCTAATGGACTTGTCGATACGAAAGAAATTACTATCACTATTAATAAAATCAATACAAATGAAATCGACATTACTTTCACTGATAATGGTGTTGGTATTCGAACAGAAAATCTCACCAAAATATTTTCATTTGGTTTCACCACCAAAAAAACCGGTCATGGCTTTGGTCTACACAACTGTGCTTTAGCGGCAAAAGAACTTGGCGGCGCTTTAACGGCAAAAAGTGACGGCGAAAATACAGGCGCCACTTTTACCCTAACTTTGCCTGTAAAAAATTGAACCACAAGGAAATACAGCATTTATGGAACTACAGGCAAACTTACGTTTAATCGTGATTGATGACAATCCAGAAATTCACAAGGATTTTATTAAAATTCTCACAACCAATCCCACCTCCGCTACTTTTGAAAGCTTAGATCAAAAATTATTTGGCGAAGAAAGCGAATCTGAAAAATCTTTTCTACCTAAATTTCAAATAGACACTGCTATCCAAGGGCAAGAAGGTGTGGAAAAAGTTCGTGCAGCGATTGCAGAGAAAAATCCCTATGCGTTGGCATTCGTTGACATTAGAATGCCGCCTGGCTGGGATGGCATTGAAACCATCAAATATATTTGGCAAATAGACTCCAATATTCAAGTGGTGATTTGCACTGCCTACTCTGATTACAGCTGGGAAGAAACCATAGAACAACTAGGGATGAACGATAATTTGCTCATTCTGAAAAAACCATTTGATAATGTTGCCGTGCGCCAACTTGCTTGCGCTTTAACAAAAAAATGGTTATTGATGCACGAAACCCGAGAGCAAATGCAGTTACTTGAACAACGTGTTAACGAGCGTACCAGTTCACTGCAAAAATCTCTGTCGATGATTCGTGCCACTTTTGAATCTGCAGCCGATGGTATATTAGTAGTCGATAACACCGAGAATATCGTGGATTACAACAATAAATTTATCGATTTATGGAGGATTCCGGCAGCTATCTTAGAAAAGAAAGACAGCAACTTGCTGTTTGAGTACGTTTTAGATCAAATTGAATTTCCTGAAGGATTTACCGAAAAAATCAAGAGAATTGATGCCAAACCGGAGCTGATCAATGTAGACACCATCCAATTTAAAGACGGTCGAGTACTTGAATGGTATACCCAGCCGCATAAATTGAATGAAGCAGTCATAGGACGGGTCTGGTGTTTTAGAGATATTACCGAGCAAGAAACGCTTGAAAAACGTTTAGAACATCAAGCCACCCACGATGACTTAACCGATTTGCCCAACCGTATCTTACTGGCTGATAGACTTAAGCAGGCTATTGAGATTGCTGAACGTGATCAGACAATGGTAGGCGTTTTATTTTTTGATCTGGATCGTTTTAAATTGATTAATGACAGCTTTAGTCATGCCGCTGGAGATGAGTTGTTGCAAGCGGTAGCCAAACGTTTGCGCTCCGCTACCCGTAAGCAGGATACTCTAGCACGCTTAAGCGGCGATGAATTTGTCATGATAATCACGAATCTGCACAATGACGGCTATTTGGCTGATATCACCAACAAGCTATTAAATGTCATTCGTCAGCCTTTTAATATCGATAACAAAGAAATTATTATCACCACCAGTATCGGCATCAGCGTTTTTCCTCAAAATGGCAACACCACCGAACAATTGTTGCGTAATGCCGATTTAGCAATGTATCGCGCTAAGGACGTCGGTGCCAACCAATTTCAATTTTATACCCCCAGCCTCAATGAACGCAGCATTCAACGTTTAGAATTAGAAGCAGAGTTGCAACGCGCGATTAACAATCAAGAATTTTTTCTTTGCTATCAACCGCAAGTCGATTTAATAACACAAAAAATCATTGCAGTTGAAGCGCTGATTCGCTGGCAGCATCCCAAACGAGGTGTAGTGCTGCCCATGGAGTTTATCCCTTTAGCGGAAGAAATTGGTTTTATTATCCCCATTGGAGAATGGGTATTAAGAAAAGCCTGCCAGCAAAATAAGATGTGGCAAAAACAAGATTTACCGTTCATTCGTGTTGCAGTGAATGTGACGACACCACAAATCAAGCATCCTAATTTTATTAATACTGTGTGTACAATCTTAAAAGAAACGGGATTAGGCCCGGAATTTTTAGAAATCGAGTTAACAGAAAACATCATTCTTGGTACTAAAGAGATTGTTAAGATTGTGAGTGAATTAAAAGAAATTGGCATACAAGTTGTGTTAGATGATTTTGGCACCGGTAATTCCAGTTTAAATTACTTAAGGAGTGTACCGCTAGACGGTCTAAAAATTGACCGCAGTTTTATTAATAATATGATGGATAGAAACAACAGCGATGGCGTAATCCTAAGAGCTATTATCAGCATGGCCAACGGATTAAGTCTGGAGGTCATTGCTGAAGGTGTAGAAAACCAGGAACAACTCAAGTTGTTAAAAGCACAGGAATGCCGGGAAGGACAGGGTTATTATTTTAGCAAACCTTTACTTGCTGCAGATTTAGAAAAATTTCTGCGGGAGAAGCATCAATTTTCTTGAGGCATATTGGACGCTCAATTGGTCCATTAATTTTATATTAAGGATTCTCCGGTAGAATAGAAATTAATAAATATTTAATATTTTAAGTAAAGCACAAGCCAACTAAAGCACTAGACAGAAACTAGGAGGACGATAATGCAGCAGAAATCAGGTTATCATCAATTTTTTAGCCAATCATTCAATGAGCGTGAGTATGCAGTCTATCATGTTCAGAATTCTGGCTACGGTAGCAAATTATTGTCTGAATTTGAGCAGCAGGGTTTTTTGGTGAAAATCGGTCATGAGTCACGCGCTGATTCCAAAGATAGCAAAAAAAGTGGCACGTCTAAATCGGTAAGGGTCGCAGTAAATTCCAAAGGCATAACAATACTCGAAATGTTATCTTCACCTGAAGAATTCAAACAGACTGGAATAATCAGCAAAAAAGATTTGGTAAATACCTTCTCGGAACCTGTTACCGTACTTTCTGCGAAGGAGGCGTATGAATTTGATTCATTAGCTCGTGCCATGGGTAAATTGAGATTATAGGCTAGGATTTGTTATGATCTTTGTTAATCATTTATGAAGTGTCGAAAAACGGTGGATTTTATTGGAATTTTTCCTTATGAACAATAGTGCTGATTATTCTTTTACTTCTCAGAGACTAGGGTATCGCCCGGTTAGGACCAGTGATTTTGATGACTTATTGAAACTCGATAGTGACCCAGAAGTGAGAGCTTTTTTCCCCAATGGGACCTTAAACTCCAAACAACTCAAAGAAAAAATAGCAAAAGATATAGCCTACTATCAAGATAAAAAATTTGGAATTTTAATTGCCATAGAATTAACAACCGGTGAAATGGTGGGTAGATGCGGTTTTGGAGAAATATCCACGGGCGAAATAGAAGTGGGTTATGTGTTTTTCAAGAAATTTTGGGGTCAAGGATTAGCAAGTGAAGCTTTATCCACACTTTTGGAATGGGCGCAGAAAAATATTAAAATAGATAAGATTATTGCATATGCACCTATGGATCATGTTGCTTCGCATCGTGTCATGGAAAAAAGTGGCATGAAATATTTTAAGAATGATATGGCACAGGGAGTGGCTTGCAAGTTTTATAAGAAAGAGTTGGCAATCGCATGAGTAACTCTCTGAAACTTTTTTGATAATATACTATTTTATCATATGAACTACTTTCTACAGTTCATTCATAAACAATGTTGACTTAAATTTTGGTATCATATATAATACCAATATGAAACCAAGAATTGTAATAGACACTAATGTTGTTATAGCTGCTTTAAAATCTAATAAAGGAGCATCCAACAAATTGCTACAATTTTTTGGCACTGATAAATTTATTCACAATATCTCTGTAGCTTTGGTTGTTGAATATGAAGCAGTTATAAAGCGCTTATTGCCAAATATAAGCGAACAAAAAATAAATTATTTGTTAGACTATATTTGCGCCACTAGTAAGCACACAAAAATTTATTATTTATGGCGGCCTTGTTTGCGAGACCCCAAAGACGACATGGTCTTAGAACTAGCGGTAGCAGCAGAAGCGGATTTTATTGTAACTTATAACTTAAAAGATTTTAAGTTAGCAAATAGGTTTGGAATTAAAATTTCAACCCCGAAAGAGATATTAATGTTAATGGGAGAATTGTCATGAGCGCTATTAGTATTAGACTACCTGATTCCTTACATGAGGCCGCCAAAATATTGGCTAAAGAAGAACATGTTTCGATTAATCATTTTATCACTTTGGCTGTTTCAGAAAAATTATCTGCTTTGGGGACTGAAAAATTTTTAGAAGAACGTGCAAAACGTGGAAACAGGGAAAAATTTCTCAAAGTCCTTAAAAGTTCTCCAAAAATAGAGCCTGAAGATTTTGATAAAATAAATAAATAATTTTTGACATCTCTTCAAGTACAAGCGGCATACCAACAACTGGTCAACTAGCCTACCAATCAAAACCAAATATGTTAAAACAAATCAGTTCATTTTGTTTTTATTATTTTCCATAGACTATTTTCCTACCCAGCGCAGCTAAATTATTGGAGAAATTTATGAACTCTAGCGCATTATTCAACCCCATTACTATTGGCAATGACCTACAACTACGCAACCGCATTGTTATGGCGCCAATGACCCGTTCTCGCGCCGAAGAAAATGATATTCCCAGTGAATTGGCCATCGAATATTATCGTCAACGCGCGGATGCCGGTTTAATCATTACAGAGGGCACACATCCGTCGATTCATGGTAAAGGCTATGCCCGAACTCCTGGCATTTATTCCGACTCGCAAATTCAAGCCTGGCAAAAAATAACTGCGGCCGTTCATCAAGCGGGTAGCAAAATTTTTCTACAATTGATGCATGTCGGTCGTGTCGCTCATCCATTAAACAAAGCTCAGCATGCGCAGACTGTTGCGCCCTCAGCCGTAAAAGCAGCTGGAACGATATTTACCGACCAACAAGGCTTGCAGGAAATGGTGGAACCCAGGGCTTTGCAAACTCAGGAAATTTCACAGGTAATTGAAGAATATAGACAAGCTACGGTCAATGCTTTTTCCGCCGGATTTGATGGGGTGGAATTGCATGGCGCCAGTGGTTATTTACCCATGCAGTTTCTATCCAGTAATACCAATCTGCGCCATGATCAGTATGGCGGACCGGCTAGCAATCGCATTCGCTTCATTTTAGAAACACTTGCCGCAATGGCCGCAGTTCGTGGTCCAGAAAAAGTGGGATTGCGAATTTGGCCGGGCAGTAATTTTAATGATGTCCATGATGCGAATCCAGTAGAGACATACACCACACTGATTCAGGCGGTAAACCCTTTAAAGTTGGCTTATCTGCATGTCATTATGTCACCAGATAAAAATCTGGATGCTTTTAAATTAGCGCGAGAAAATTACCAAGGTGTGCTGATAATTAATGGGGGTTTTAATGCTGAGACAGGTGCGGCAGCTATTCGTACTGGATTGGCTGATTTAGTGTCCTTCGGCTCTTTATATGTGGCCAATCCTGATTTAGCAACGCGTTTTGCCAAAGAGGCTGTTTTAAATACTCCAGATCCGAAAACTTTTTATACACCAGGAGCAAAAGGTTACACCGATTATCCAACGTTGTGAGTGATTTAAACTATTGTGTAATCACTCACACGTCGTTCCCGTGGCATGGAAGGTCATTCATGCATGAATTCCTTCAATAATCTTTCCCCTCTCCCGTACTGGTAGAGGGTGCAAGAGCTTCGATCGTGCAGCTACGTTATTCTTTTCTAAGTCCTGGTATTGAAGTGCTATGTGTTTCTGGTGCTTTTGGATTGGGGATGGATGGTGGGGCAGAACTAGAAACAGTAGGGGAGGTGCTAGAACCTGAATTGAGTGAAAAAGATCCGAATTCCGAAAGCTGTTGAGATACGCGACTATTTTTTCCTGCTCCTCGCGAATTTTTTTCTGGCTTGCCAGTTCTTTTAGAGTCTGCAAACTCCGTTTTTAATGAAGGATGCATATGTTCAGGAAGAAGTTGATATAAAGTATGAAGTTGTATCTTTGCTAGATGTTCATTTTTTTCGATTCCTAGTTCTTTATCCCCATGGTGATAAATTTTATACAGTGCACGTACCCCATCTAGGTCATGCCATGCGGCGGCTTTGCTATAATACTCAACAGCCTTCCGCTTGTCTTTTGGCATATTCCAGCCTTGCTCACACCAAATGCCCAATCTGTAATAGGCTTTTGGATTTCTCTGTTGAGCAGCTAATTGATAATATTTAAAAGCTTCTTTAAAATCCATATCTCTTCCCTTGCCTTCTTCATAACACCGCCCTAATTCAAATTGAGCTTCTGCATTGCCTTCTTTGGCAGCTAACTCATAATAGGTGGCCGCTTGTTTTGCATCTTTTTCTACGCCTATGCCATTTCTATAGCAATAGCCCAACCCCAAAGCACATTCTGTAGTTAGGGGTGGATCCTGCGCAGCGGATGAATATATTTGAAATAATTCCTCCTTCCAAACATTTACATTAGAGCGATCATCACGCCATTCATACATCGTCAGTGATTCTTTCGCCTCCTTAGCCGCACGATAGAGTCGAAAAGCTGGATTATCCTGTAAGCCAGGTTGGGATTTATCCTGATCACCTCTAAATTGTTCACTATTGAACTCACTTCTTGCTAATGTAAATGACGCTTCCACATGACCTTGCGCACTAGCTTTTTTTAGCCATGATTCTCCATCCGGGTAATTTAAATCAAAAAGCAACTTTCGATGAGCTAAACCCAAATGGTATTGATCTTGAGCATTGCCGCTTGCAGCAGATTCCCTAAGTTCAGTAAATTCTTGCTTTATAACCTCGAGAGGATCAATACTTTCAGTTCTACTCTTACTCTTAGAGCTAAGTCGGCTAATTAAGTTTCTGGCAGAATAGGTAGAAGTTCTGGAGCTGCTAGACTGAGGCAAGGGCGAAGACGAAGACGAACTTGAAGAAGAACTGCTATTCTTCAGTGTTTGCGATCGTACTGGGAGGGTCGCTTGTAGTATGCCTTCACGCTTTGCCTGGGCTCTTATGTCGCCATTTTTAGCTGCTAATTGATACCATCTAAAAGCTTCATCTATATCCTGAGCCACACCTATTCCTCGTTCATAACATTGGCCTACATAAAATTGGCCTTGTGGATTTTTTTGATCGGCAGCATGTTGATAAAGTGCAAAGGCTCGCTTTAAATCTTTACTGAACCCCGGTTTGTTCCCGACTTCATACTGTCTGGCATGTTCAATGCAGGTTTTGGGGTCGGAAGGAAAAGTGAAACTAGTATCTTGAGTAGTGGTCGTGGGAAGTTCGATGGTTTTTTCTGATATGTTTGTGCGCATTGAAGTTTCTTCTATTATTAATATTATTGATTAGAATCCATTCAGTTGATAAGCCGCCTCCTAATTGGTAAGACCCAAAACCTGAAGTTAATGCCATCTGCTGATCTTATGATTTTTCATGGTAGATTACTAGAGCCTCGACCCCCATCATTGAGTAAGTCTTCAATGTGCATAAAGAGGAATTTTGGAATTTTTCTGCTAGAATTTAAATCATAGATACATAAGGACTTGTTTATGAAGAAAATTCTTATTTTCGTGCTATCAATCGTCTGCTGCATTGTCTTCACTGCCTGTACTTCATTGATACCAACCCCTCAATACCCTTTCCCACCACAATACCCATCCAGTAAAAAAGATACTTATGAAGTCGGAGTTGGAGTAGATCAAAATGGTAGGCTCGTTAAAGTTATTTCGCGCCCATTCAATTACGAAGAATATTATTATGGCATTTACTAGCCGTTGAGAAATAACTATTTAGGTTTTTATACCAAGACTTGTATATAAATTTATGATTATGGTACCATATTCAAATCCCAGGATAGAGGAGTCTGATTAACAAAGAGATCTCAGTGCAAGGCAGCCCAGTGGCAGGAGGCTAAACCTTATATTGCAGCTCGGTAACCCTATATGCTTAATGCTCCTGTCCAGCCACTGATTCAAAGCAATCGCCAATATTCCTTCTATTGTTCTAGCATTTCAGCAGGCTTCCCTTCACCTGCTGATGACTATATTGAACAACAACTTGATTTAAATGATCTGCTCATTAAACATCCCGTGGCCACTTTTTTCTTGAGAGCTAATGGCCATGCTATGCTCCATGCGGGGATCCACGATCAAGATATTTTAATCATTGATCGCAGCCTGCCATTGCGTAGTGGCTGCATTGTCATTGCGGTAATTGATGGACAATTGACAGTCAGACAACTGAAAAAAACCGCGCGGAAAATTTATCTGCTCTGTGGAGATGATGAGCTTTCAATCATGGAGATCAAACCGGAAAATGATATACATCTCTGGGGCGTTGTCACTCATGTGATTCACCCAGTGTAATTAGCTGAAAAAAATTTAACAGACAAATAACTATAATAATAAATGTCAGTATTCGCCTTAGTTGATTGTAATAATTTCTATGCCTCATGCGAGCGGATTTTTAAACCCTCGCTTAACGGCAAGCCCATCGCTGTCCTATCCAATAACGATGGCTGCGTGATTGCGCGCTCTAATGAAACCAAACAACTGGGCATTCCCATGGGTGCACCTTTCTACCAGTATCGTGACTTTTTTAAGCAGCATAATGTTTCCGTATTCTCTTCAAATTATCCGCTTTATGGCGATATTTCCCAAAGAATCATGTCTGTATTGCGTTTACTATGCCCTGAGGTGGAAGTTTACTCTATCGACGAAGCTTTTCTGCGACTCAACAGCTTTTCTCAGCGGGATTTGTGCGCGTATGCCCGGGAGGTGCGACAGACTATTATGTGTTGGATTGGCATGCCAGTGTCAATCGGCATTGGCCCTAGCAAAACTCTGGCCAAAATAGCCAATCATCTGGCTAAACGGCAAATGTGCGCAGCAGTATTCGATTTACGCGATAAAACTTTGCAGGAAAGTATCCTGACGTCATTCGCTGTCAAAGATATTTGGGGTATTGGCAGTCGCCTGTCATTTAAATTAAATCAGTTAGGCATCTACTCAGCCTTAGAGCTACGTAATTATCCATCGAAAATTCTTCGTAAACATTTTGGTGTTACCGTTGAACGTACAGCATTAGAACTTAAAGGCATTTCATGCTTAGACTTAGAAGAAGCCAAGCCTAAAAAAAACATCATTGCCTCACGTTCGTTTGGTCAATTACTCACATCTTATGAAGATTTAGCAGCGGCAGTTAGCTATCACACCACCCGTGCCTGTATAAAATTACGGCAGGAAAATTCCCAGACACAGGGAATTTATACTTTTGTAAGCACCAATCCATTTCGAGAAAATGACCGTCAATATCACAATGGTCACCTATCCAGCCTTATTCAGCCATCTGCTGATACCTGTCTGTTGATTGAAACTGCAAAACAAAACTTAGCGCAGATTTACCGCTCCGGATATGCTTATCAAAAGGCAGGAATTACCTTGATGGATATCGTGCCAGTAAGCCATCAGCAACAGGATTTATTCATGGGGCAAAGAGGTACAGAGAAATTAAAGCGTCAGCAGCTGATGCAGGTTGTGGATAGTCTTAATGAACAAATGGGGAGTAATACTGTGTTCTTTGCCGCACAGGGGACAAACAATAACTGGATGACACGTGCGGAACACAAATCTTTCAGATACACTAGCAATTGGGCAGAATTAGCTCAAGCACAGTCTTGAAAAGAAAGCGTTTGAGAACTGTTTTTGAGACAGCTTCTAGATAACACACTATCATTATGGAAATAGCTATGTTTACTGCCATATCAACTGCGTTACAAACCTTTTTCACTAAACCCAGACTGATTCAGCCTGACGAAAAGTACCGCATAATAGCGGTGGATGACAGCTACGAGAACACGGGTAAAGTTTCAGTAAAAATACAAGTAGTTGGCAGTAATAAAACATTTACCCGTCCAGTCAGTGATTTATACACTAAATTCTGGTTAGACTATTTCAATAAAGAAGATGTTGCTCATATCGCGGCTCTATATACAGCTGAGCATACCCAGAATTTGGCATTAATCAAAAAATTTCCCAAGCGAAGTCCAATCACGCGGGAAAGTGTGATAGTAATAGGTATTTTATTCACTGCTTTTTTAATCTTGGCGAATTTAACGGCATTTAAATTAGTAGGTTTCCACGGACTGACCTTTACTGCCGGATTAATTTTCTTTCCAATTACTTATATATTTGATGACATCCTGACAGAAGTATATGGGTTCAAAGTCAGTAGGCGTATTATTTGGATAGGATTATTAGCAAATACCATTATTATCGTGGGGACATTAATCACAACTTACCTGCCCCCATCGCCGTACTGGCAAGACCAAGCGGCCTACGCAACAGTATATCAAGGCACATTGCGTATATTTATCGCCTCGTTAGTCGCCTACTTGGCGGGGGAATTTGCTAATTCCATTATTTTAGCCAAATTTAAGATATTCACTTCAGGGCGATATCTTTGGATGCGGCTTGTATCCAGTACTATGACAGGGGTTGGAATCGACACGATTCTTTTTATACATATCGCATTTTTATTTTCAACACCCTACCATATCCTATGGCAATTGATAGCATTGGTGTATATCGTAAAAGTTTCATACGAGATTTGCGCTATTCCTATTACTTACAGAGTCGTTAATTATTTAAAAAGAAAAGACAATGTAGATCATTACGATTTTGGCGTTCAATTCAATCCCTTTTCCTTGGAGGTGGATTGAATTGCAAAGATTTTCTATCATCGGGGATTATTGCATCATTCAATGGCAAAATCGTTTTTATCACAAGGATTAATCATGCTAAATATACCAAGCCAGCAAGATATAAAATGTGGGCAAGCTATTTATACGAAAAGAAGTTTATCCATTTATGATCTCATTGTAACCCGATTCTCGAATCGTTTTGCCTGGCGTTGTTCACGGAAAATTTTAAATGTCTCGTCGCGATCTATATAATTTCCTAAAATTATGCATGGCACTTATGCTGTTTTTGGTTGGGCAAATTGCCTATGCCAATGACAACCTGCAGCCGTCTGCTGATTCTAAACCTGTGATAACGCAGAATCAGAGCATTCAATCGCCATCTTCAGCTGAAACTCATTCATGGAATTATTCCTGGTCTTATAAAAGTAAGAAAAAATCATCTCAGCCCACAGTATTTCCTTATGGTTCTGAAATCATCAGTTTAAAGCATGTATACACAATAATGCTGTGCGCAATTGTATTAGTAAGTGCCTACTATTTTAGATGTTGGAGGAAAAACCAACCTACATGGAGGGATTCAAAAACCCCTCGTGAGTCCCCTCCAGAAAACTTTAGCGCTGTAGAATTGGGCTTTTTAATTAAAATGCGATATAGCTATTGTCTTTTAATTGCCGCATTAATCAATATGGCCTTAAAAGGTTTTTTAAAAATTGAACGTAATTCTCCAAATTCTTTTACTTTGTCCAGGCAGCTAAATTTTCAAGGGGAATTATTGGACCATGAACAGGAGGTGGCCAAAAGTATGTTTGGCGGTCCAACACAGGGCACAAATACTGAGAACATCATGGTTGGTGGCAGCAGCGGTAACAGGCGAAGTCGCAAAATTCTAGTCGGCTCAGCAGACAGCTCATTAAAACAGTTTCTAGAGAAAAAATTTTTCCCTCTGTATTATACTAAAGATACGCAAAGTCTATACATTGGCATGGGCATCTCATTCTGTGTATTAGTGTCCGTTCTGTTACCAGTTTGGCCATTTCTGCCATTAAAATCACTCCTATTTTTTACGGTGATTATTTTTATAATCAGTAAATGGAGAAAAATAGAATCGAAGCAACGAAATATCGCCATTGTAATTTTATTGCCAGCAATATTGATTTCCAGTTTGAAAATTCCACAGATACCTGAAGAAATTCAATATATTTACGCAGGGTTTATTATCATTCTCATTGCTTTAAATTTTGCTTTTTATTATTATGGATTCAAAATTCCTACTTCTATCGGCACTGACTTGATGCTCAAAGCCAATGGATTTAAAACATTTCTAAAAGCAAATGCCGAGTATAAAAATGAAAATTCCCCATACCGAAACGAGGGGGATCCTCGATTTGAAAAATATTTAACTTATGCAGTCGCACTAAAAATAAAAGGTCAATGGAGTGGCAGATCTGCAAATAATGAGATTTTTTCCAGCGAGTTTGTTGAAAGCTTTAAAGACGCCATGAATTGGCTTTACAATTTGGGAAAAGCATAATTTGATGTTAATTATCTATACCTAAACGCACGACCCGTATCTCCAATGGAATGAATAAGTTAAGCTACGCTACGCCCTATTTACGGGTAATGATGTGGTATTCACATGATACTTGATCAGATTAAATGATCAAGCTTTAGATAAACTTCCCAACTGATAAAAACAATGACAACAAAAAAATTACAAGAACGATTCCAAAAATTAAAGACTAAAAATGAAAAAAAGAGAGCAGAAAAAAAGCAAGATTGGGACGAAATTGACGAATTTCTAAAACCTGGAATTGGTGATGTAGGATTTGAAAATCCAGATCGAGTGCTCGATGAAAACTCTTCGACAATAATCGCGCAAAGAGCAGCATTTGAACTTTTAAAAAACCAGTTAGATCTTATTGACCAAGATTTAGATCCTGCCCCTTTGGGACTATCTAAACAGTGACTGAAATAGGGCAAGATCCACTTGATAAGTAGCCCCATATTTCATGGTACTATATAGTATCTGCATAGTTCAGAACAGGATTTAACCCCTATAAAAGCTATACTCCACACAGCGTCGAAAAGTTATGAGTTTCAACAAGAAATCCTTTCTATTTAAAACTTGAGCCGGTATATTATCTCGATATATGACATGGAATCAGATATTCGCCTCAATGTCAGGAGTACAGGCAAGATGAACGCGCGGGAATTAGAGCTAAGAAAAAATATGAGCCTACTATGTTAACTAATAAACAATCAGAAAAAACACCTAAGTAAGATAAAAAAAACTTTATTTCAACTTCACAGCATGCGGTGGATAAGCAAATTGTAGAGATCTTTAAACGATATAGAGAAGCATTCAATAATTTTCAATCGCAACGAGCAGAGATTTTAGAAAAGCTAAGAAAAACAGGTAAAACACTCAGTATTAGCATAAATGAAATCGAAAATTGGAAAACTCGTGCAAACGCATTAGATGGACATGCTAAAAAAATAAAGGCTTGTATCGAATGTTTAGAGTCCGACTATCAGGAGTATATCCTTTCCGATCACCCAATAGGCAGGAATTTTGTAGAAAGATTACATAAAGAAGGATTATATAATGAGCGGTATGAATGGCCTGTTCACTCTACCATTAAAGCAGAATTTCTGAATTTTTTAAAAAGCTTGTTGAGCTATGTCAAGCGATCACCAATTAACTCTAAAACTGATTTCTTCAATTCTGAAGTAAAAAAGAAAAAAGCCTTGTGTCCCGCAACGCCTCCGCCTGATTTAACTCAAGAGATGCCAGAACTGTCTCTTGATGATCAGCTAGATTCATATAATTTCAAGTGACTCCAATGCCTCTGCAGACTCAAATGCTACTGTTGAATATTTTTAGAAATTTATAACCTCTAACAAGAAGAACCGCACATCTCGGCTCAAGATATAACCCTCAAATAGGAAATCACCCATGTTAACCATTCACATTATTGTAAATAAGCAGATAATCCCCATTGAAATAGACGAACATGCGACGTTTTTAGACTTTATTATGAAAGTACAGCATGCATGGGGGAAATCGCTAGCACATGTTGAGCAAGATGATTTGTTTGCGTTGGCACAGTACCGGGGGCCTGATGGAACCCTGTATGGCCTTGAACACCTGGACATAAGTTTGCAGCAATTAGGTTTTTATGACCAAATGAAACTGCAGATCAGCAATGAGACGTTGTTAGAAAGAAGCCATCAGGATTTATCGATAGAAAATTTGCGGGGAAGAATGGGCGACATCATCCTGGGAAGTTTAGCTAGGGAGATTGCAAACTCTCCTGCTGGCTCCTCAGAGTCCGATATGCCCAGAACATCTGCCTTATTGACGCAGTGTTATCAGTATCATTTACTAAGCAGAACGCAGACACAAAGCATTATTACACATATGCAATCACGCTATCCGGACGAAATAATTCCCCCCGATAGTCCAGAATACACTATCTACACCAGATTAAACTCGATAGTGGCGAGTCCTAACAGAGAATCTAAAGAACCCCCTCCGGAAGAGAAGGAAAAAAATGCAGATGAGGAAGGTGCTAAGGTATTAGCAGAATTGCGCGAAACTGCGTTTCCTTCTGTTTTGGGATATTTAATGTCCGATTATACCGACGTATATTATGAAAATCAGGCAGAGCGTCTGCTTAGATTGCCATTGCCAACGAATTGGGATGAGTTATCCGCAGAAGGAAAAAATATATTTTTGGAAAAATACTTACCCGGTGAACACAAATTGCAGCAGTTAGCACATAAACTGCCACAGATAAGAAAGATGCCTGCTAAGTATGCAATGACTGCTGATAGGCTTATGTTTAAATTGTCCTATAAATGTCATATTGATTTCGATGCTAAATATGGTGCTGATTCCGATGCTAGAACATTTTATTATCGAGATATGCTGCCTGTAGCATTTCAGCATGGCCATCTTGCCATCGTAGAAGAGATATTGACAAATAGTGCTTTTATCCCTAATGCTGAAAATCTGGTCAAGGCGCTTCGTGTAGTTGGCGAAAGAAATGACTTTCGCCTTGTAGAGCTAGTGCTCGCGCAACTTATAAGCTTATCAAGGCAACCAGGCATTCATCTCGCTATTGCTCCTTATATTAACGATATGCTTATCAGAGCATCGTTGGGAGGCCATAACGAGACCATAGAATTGTTATTGGCGCAAGAAAATAGCGACGTACATTATAGGGATAGATCTTTCAATAACCGCACTGCGCTCATGGCAGCATGTTGCGGCAGTTCAAAAAAAACAATAACACTATTGTTAAGACAGGGTGCCACTATTAATCAAACTGATGATAATGGCGATACCCCGCTTACGCTGGCCTGTACTCATAACTCTTCTGACGTTGTAGAAACACTAGTAGTGCATGGTGCAATCGTAGATCATACCAACCTCCAGGGCTATTCTGCACTTATGCTTGCCTGTACAGAAGGCAATGACGAGGTTGTGAAACTGTTGTTAGATTACAATGCTGATGTAACCCTGCGTCATCCACAGCATGGAACAGCATTAGATATAGCTAAAGTGCATGGGCACACTGAAGTAGCTGCATTATTAGAACAGCATTTGCGAGAAAAAGCGGAAACAAAAGCAACTTTTTGCCCTTCAGCAGCCGCATTAAAGCACCACAGTGTGTTTAGATTAAACCCCACAGTTTCATCAACACTTGCTGCCTCTATGTCAGCTGAAGAATTAGAAGAACTTTATTGCATTGGGGGGAGCATTATATATCCGACTAGAATAACTCCTCCCTTATCAACGCTGGCTAGCAATACTTCATCTGAGCAAGATTCAGATGAATTGCCAAATGACTTAATTGCGGGTGCTATGTATCCTAGGGCAAGTAAGTAACTCCATCTGTAGAAATTTCTTGCGCAACTTCATTACTTTTTGTTTTATTCGATACAAACGAGGCTTGTAAACTTGTTGCTTGAATTACCAGTAGCTTTAAAAATTCTAGGAGAGATTCGTCTCTCCCCGAGATTTTTTCTAATTCCTGTTGTTTACTTATTATCTTTCCTATAAATTCATCTACCGCCGCAGCCTTGTTCACATGTGTACAGCAGTAATCTAAGTCATATTTCAACTGCTTGTAACTTTCTATATCAGGTGGACGCACAGGGGGGAGAACTGATATTGAGTCGCCCCAAAGAGTGGCTTTAACTATACCAAGCAATGATGACTGTGCTTGCTGTTTTATTTCAGGAGGTTTTGACACTTCTTTAAGCTTATGCTGAATAAGCTGCTCTAAAGAATCTAATGCAGCCAAATTTCCTTCGTAAGGTTGTGCATATAAGTTTCTAAGTTTATCGTATTCTGCCCTGGTGGTAAGTATTGCATAACCATTGTTTCCATGGAAAACCGTACCTTCCTGAATATATTGAATGCCAGAAGGTTGCAAATGCACATGGATGCGTAGTTTTGTTCCAGGTTGATCACAGCCCGCCGGCTTGAATTCCCTATGCTTCTCAGTTCCAAAGATACGTTGACAAAAAGCTTTATCTAGCTGAAACCATTGCTGCTCTTGTATCCTTCCTTGTTTAACAAGATGCGGTCGTAACGCCGCCAAGGTAGGGCAGCTAACCTTTCCTTCTTTGTCGCTAGTAATACCAGTTTTATTAATCACCCCATCTAAAAAAGCAGTTCCTGTAACATTTTTAGGCTTGCAGACAGCTTCGATATCAACCTCAGTGCTATGTGGCAACAATAATTGGAATATTTCATGCCTTCCATACTGCATTGCCAGTGCTAATGGTGTTTTTCCTGTATCCTTATCTGCTGTATTCATTAATTTTCGTTGCAATTCACGTTCCGTTTTTGAATCTCCCTTCGTTGTAAACAATTGTCTAATTTCCTTAGTCTCGCCCTTCTTGATGAGATCATGCAGGGAAGGATTTCCAGCCAGCATGGCGCGTAGAGCATCTTCCCATAGACCTTTTGGATTTCTAAGGGGCTCTGACGTAATTTTTTTAAATCGCGTTTTTTCCAGGAAACCATTCTCATCGCGATACTCATGTTGAATAACATGAATTCGTGCCCCTAGCGGAATATTCTCGGGGAATGTATTAAAAAAATACATTATTCCTTTGACAGTTTCAGTATGATCATCCATAAAATAGAAATCAAATACTTCATTAGGGTATTTAGTCTTCATATCTTTCAACTGTTCCATTAAAGATATGCATTTCAGTAATACATCTTTATAACGTTGAGTATGCATATGTTGATACTGGCCCGGAGGAAACTCATGAGCCTCTGGATAACCATAAATATTATCATGAAGCTTTAGAAAATCAGCTTTTTTATTTTTATTAAAATACTCTATCGTAGTACCTCTTTTTGCTTGTCGATTGATTTTATCGGCATAAAGCAGGGAATTCCACCTGCTTCCTAATCTGACTGCTAAGAGCGGAAGATCTACAAAACAAGAACCATTTCCTTTAAGTAATCTGTTGTAAGCATCTCCATAGGCTGATTGCCGATTAGAGCCCACATAAGATTCTCGTTTATTTTTATCTTTTACCAATTCTTGGATATAGGCCATATAATCTTCTTCATAAGGCTTACAGATACTCTCTTTTTCCCTTTGAAATGCTTGGTCTTTTGCAAGTTTTGCATCGATGGCATCCCAATTAACCCCATCCAATTTAGTATGCTTATTGATTAATTCTTGCAGTTTCTTTTTTGTTTCTGCTTTTAATTGTAATGTATTCTTAACCAAACTCCAAAACCACTTATTGGAATGAGTTCGCCATGATTCGATATCCCCACTGAAATCATAATCATGGGAAATCCCAACTGCCCTAGCTCTTACCGTGCTCCCCTGATCCTCTTCAGTCTCCAGCGCAGAGGGCTGCTTCTGTGTTTTATATTCCTTCTTGTCTTCTTTTTTATCTTCTTTTTTAGGAGTGGTGGTTGATTCCGCATAAAAAGCAGAAAAGTCTAAATCCTCTAAATCTAAAGAGGATTTTGTATTTTCTTTTTTTTCTTTGTTTCGATCTTGCTCTTTGTTTTCTGTACTCATCTTCTGACACCTCTATTGGATACCTTATTATTTTCCTTAAATATTCTCCTTATTGCTTTATTCGTTGTGCTTATGAATATATACCCCATGGACTTATAACTTGCAAGTCTTGAACGTAAGATATACCTGGTAACAGACAATTCATCAAAATTATGTCTAGGATCAGCTATAGGCGAAGAGATAGAAAAAAATAGAATTATTGATTTAGGGTTCGGCGACAATTTCTGCTAAAATGCGCTTCTAATCATTGTCTAGGTATTTTTTATGAGTGAATCCGATAATATTCAACGTTTTATCTTTGAGCATCAAGCGATCCGCGGTGAAATTGTCCATTTAACTCAGAGTTATATGGATATTTTGTCACAACATCCTTACCCTCCTATTATTCAGCAATTATTGGGTGAACTTCTAGTGGCGACGGTTTTATTGACCGCCACCATCAAATTTGCAGGTAATCTGACCATTCAATTTCATGGCAGTGAGCCGATTCGCCTGCTCGTGGCCAAATGTAATGATCAATTTCATTTGCGCGGTTTGGCAAAATATGATGAAACAGCGACAGACTATCAATTCACCCAAACATTTGGTCAAGGTAAATTGGTTATTACCATTGATACGCAACAAGCCGCTAAACCTTATCAGAGCATTGTGCCCTTGCAAGGATTGTCTATTAGCCAATGTCTTGAAAATTATTTTGCACAATCCGAGCAATTGGCCACAAAAATTTACTTAAC
>FTIX01000815.1_pt1 | contig 100708 bp, 79 predicted proteins | sample 1658561 | NCBI WGS metagenome assembly FTIX01 (sample SAMEA3914836, study PRJEB12502) | metagenome | biome: forest; material: soil | place: Canada | collected 2011-07-03 | depth 0.3 m | reverse complement strand
GCGACGAAGCAATCCAGAAAGCTTAGCCTCTATTGGATTGCTTCGTCGCAAGCTCCTCGCAATGACGGCCCACAGGGGATGTCAAGATTAAAATTATTAAATTAAGTCTATCATCTTTAAGCTGATACCCAAAGCTTTCGAACAAGACTAATACATTGGTTTATATCGTTCAATTCGCAGATAAACAAGTAAAAGCAGCAAAAATGCAGCGAGCAACCCATAAATAAGAAAATTTTGCCGATAAAAGCAGATAACAGCCAAAATCCCCAATAGAATGTTGAGTCCCATCATTGCCCAGACAATTTGACGATGGCTCCAACCTGCCTGATGTAAGCGCTGATAAGCATGGAGACGGTGGGCTTCATACCAACGCTCTTTGGCTAGTAAACGTCTTAAGAAGGTGAAAGTAGCGTCAAATATAAACACTCCATAGAGAATAAACCATAGGATTGCAGGGACCCCAATATACTTCTCTCCAGTCAGTGCCAATGTACTAATGACAAATCCGAGGGTAGTGCTACCAACATCTCCCATAAATAATTTGGCTGGTGGAAAGTTCCATACTAGAAACCCAGCCACTGTGGCAACTAACAGCCAGCTCAAAATTGCCAGCTGATAACCACCGCCCAGCCACAGAAACAAACCACCCATTCCCAACACAAAAAGCGCTTCTATCCCTACAATACCATCGATCCCATCCATAAAGTTAAATAAATTAATTGACCAGACAATAACCAGCACTGCAAAGATTGGGCCAAACCAGCCTAATGGCAAATACCAGTCTTGTCCAATACGTAACCCAAAGAATCCTCCCATGGCCAGCACACTGATGATTGCAGCAATAACATAGGCAATACCGCGAGATCTTGCCGATAATGATTTGCGATCATCATAAAAAGCCACGGTACTTACAATCAGACTACCGAGCACCAGACCGAGCATCTGTCGCCAAGGTAAAAAATCGGCAGTAAGCGCTGCGATAGCAGCCAGCAGCCAAATACTGATAAAAACCACACCACCACCACGAGGAGTGTTATGAATATGTGAACTGCGTTGATTGGGAATATCCAGCCAATTTCTATGACGGGCATAGGAAATATAGGCGTAACTCAAAATTGTAGAGAGGAAAAAGAGAGCAAGAAAATAGAAATAAAGCATAGGTTCATTACTTGGAATGGAATAAATACTAATAGGATTGTGCATTTATTCATGCATACCGCCGGCCAGCATTTTCTGAAATTGTTGTTCTACAGAAAATGGTGGGTGCCAACCCAAAATTAATTTGGCCTGGGTAATATCTAAACGCAAAGGCTCAAATAGCTTACTAAACACGGCTTCCTTGCCTATGGTTTTGAGTACAAAACGCAGGACCTTAGGGGAAACGGATATGAAACTGAGTTTTTTCCCCATTGATTTAGCTAATATCTCACATAACTCTCTTGTGCTTAAATCATGATCATCGGAAATATTAAAAATTTTATTTGCTGCTTGCGGATTCTCTGCACAAAGCTGTAAAAATGCAATAAAATTATCCAGACCGACAAAACTACGCTTCTGCTCAGCAAGACCTAAAGGCAGGATCGGCAACTTACGCACCAAATTAATTAACTGCGCCATGTTACCCCCTACCCCAGGGCCATAAATCAGCGGGGGCCGTACAATAACCAACTCTATTGCTGACTTTTCCCCTAAAGCCAAGAGGTTGTCTTCTGCCTCCATTTTGGCATGTCCATAGGAGCTGCATGGATTTCTGACACAGGATTCACCAATCAAATTCAGGCTTCCTTCAACTCCATAAACGTGAGAAGTACTCACATAAATAAAGCGTTTGACCCCGGCGGCAATGGCTTGCTTGAATAATGCCGTGCTGGCATCAGTAATAGTAGTTTTATAAATCACTGGGTCTTGAATATCCGGACGATGCACTGTTGCCGCCAAATGGATGACACAGTCGATTCCTGTTAATGCCGCTTGCCAGTCGGTCATATCATGGATACTACCAGCGACATAAGTCTCAATTCCCGGTGCCAAATAAATAGAGGCCTGACGTACGCTGCCTCGCACCTTTGCCCCCTGCCGCAATAAACTTAGGCAGAGTGGCAATCCTACAAATCCATTTGCACCGGTGACTAAATATCTAAGCATTCACAGTTCTCCTTGAAATAGGCCTACTTACGCCATACCACTCTATTAACATAATCAGTATAACTTAAAATGATGCGTAGTACTTTGTGCGACACATAGTCCACATCATAATCGGCTACTTTCTTATTAACCCGATGGGTTAATTTAGGGTCGGTGATTACGGCGATGGCTTTGAGGACATTCTCCTTTTCTAAGCCTGACATAATCACAGTCCCTTCGTCCATCCCTTCAGGACGCTCATGGGCTTGCCGGATTGTAATTGCCGGAAAGTTCAGAATGGATGATTCCTCGGTGATTGTGCCACTATCAGAGACAGCACAAAATGAGTTTTGTAACAGATAGACATAATCATAAAAGCCAAAAGGCGGAATGAAGCGGATCAATTCATCGTCAATTATGCCATTAAATGCTTCCAAACGTTTACGAGTCCTGGGGTGGGTAGATACGATCACTGGCATTTTATAATGGTTGGCAATGGCAGTTAATGATGCCATCAAAGCGGCAAAATTTTCTTCGTAATCCACGTTTTCTTCGCGATGGATACTCACAATAAAATAATGCTTCGGAGTCAGTTTGAGATCAGCCAATATCCTAGATTTCTGTATATTTGCCATATGAGTATTATAAAGCTCCTGCATGGGCGAACCTACCTTGATAATTAAATCTCCTGGCAACCCCTCTGCTAATAAATAACGGCGCGCATGTTCGGTATGCGCCAAATTGACATCGCTGGTATGATCAACTATTTTACGGTTCACTTCTTCTGGCACACGCATATCAAAGCAACGGTTCCCGGCTTCCAAATGAAAAATGGGCACCTGATGACGTTTTGCGGCATAAACTGAAAGACAGCTATTGGTATCGCCCAATATGAGAAATGCATCCGGTTTTTCTTTAGCTATAACTGCATCTGTTTTTTCAATGACCTTGCCCACGGTCTCACCGACTGTTGCACCCGCTGCTTCTAAAAAATAATCAGGCTGTCGAACTCCAAGTTCCTGGTAAAAAATACCATTCAATTCATAATCATAATTCTGTCCGGTATGGACTAAAACCTGCTCCAGATGTTGGTCAAGTAATTTAATAATGCAACTGAGTTTTATTAATTCCGGCCTGGTTCCAACTACTGTCATGACTTTCATAAATGTTTTTTCCCCTTATAATTATTAGGTATACATTTGAAATAGAGACTCTAATTTCACAATCAATTTTTGTGCCTCAAAGTGTTCGTGATAATAACTAAACCCCCTCCTACCCATGCTTTCCCGTTCTTCTGCTGCTAAATTATGGATAGTTAAAACGGCTGCTGCCAACTGCTCGGGATCTTCCGCAGTAACCGCCAATCCTGAGCGGGTTTCTTGGACAATGCGACCCGTTTCACCATCGATGGCAGCAATTATTGGTTTACCCGAAGCGAGATATGACTGTAGTTTCGAAGGAATGGTCACCGAGAAAATTTCACTTTTGTTTAAGCTGAGTAATAAAACATCACAGGCTGAAAGTAGATAAGGCATTTCCTGCGCCGGGAAGGAGCCTATCCAATGTACAGTTCGTTCCAGCTGTTTAGCGCTTATTTCATGCTGTAAAAACTCACGGCTGCTACCATCTCCTGCAAAAATCCATTGAATCCCCTCATAAGAACGTAATCGCTCAGCCGCAGCGAGAATGGTGGGGATCGCTTGCGCTGAACCGATGTTGCCTGCAAAAATTATTTTAAAACCAGCAGGTAATTTAAAACAATCCGCATGGGGTAATAAACTCAGCGGCTTATAACAATCTTCAGTACTATTAGGCACGTAATGCAATTTTGATTGCGATATGCCAAAGCTTTGGATATGCGTAGAAAATGCCTGCGATTGCATTAAAATTGCATCACAGCGGTGATAAATAAAAGCAACCAGTTTATTCATCCAACCTAGAATAAATGGCGAATTGATATTTTTAGTTGCTGTTAAGCTTTGTGGCCATAAATCTTGAACCCATAATAATAACGGAATTTTTTTTAACTTGCGCTGAAAAATTGCTGGCAGCACTTGAGTGATTGGAGAAGGCTCAAATGCGAAAATCACATCATAAGGTTTTCTGCAGAAAAAAGGAGAGAAAATAGTCGCAGTGGCAGCAAAGGATAAATAGTTTATGGCCAGTCTAAAATTGCTTTTATTACCACGAGGAATAAGAGGTACTCTGATTATTTCTACACCGTGCCAGGATTCTTTGGAAGGCCAGAAACGGCGATAACCGGGGTAAATTTTGCCTTGCGGATAATTTGGCAATCCAGTTAACACAGTAACTTGGTGTTTTTTTTTGACTAATTCCTTAGCCAGAAAATTTATTTGAAAATTTTCTGGCCAGAAATATTGAGAAATAATTAATATCCGCATAGTTTTTTCTTTCGTTGTTGTTTCTAGTTAATTCGTCGCTGTCAGCTGGGGTAAATCTTTTTTTCCTTGCCTATCTTGAGCAAAAAGTTTTCTTGCTTCAGTGCATAAATTAAAAATGCAGAAATCACAGCAAAAGATTGTGTCAATTCTTCAAATACAGTAGCAAACATAATAAGCCATGCAAAATATGCGCTGAGCAGATAAAAGACATTATTATAAAAAATCGTAGAATTCACTTTTTTGATTAATAATATAGCCACAGGAAAAGCAAGAAGGATGATGAGAAGTCCTAACCCAATCCAGCCTACGGAGTATGCAAAATTAATATACAGACTTAGGAAACTGACAGGTGGTAAGCGACCATTATTATTATTATCACGCGAACTGTAAAAGAAATTGTCAAATAAATACTGAGAAAAAGTAATATTGGCGTTACCCAAACCTTGTCCCAGCACAGGTATAGACTGATCCATCACATACTTATAAACATAGCCTCTGTCAGAATCTGCAAATTTTGTCTTCATTAGTTGCTGCACCCTGGCATAAAGGATTTTCGAACCTTTATAATTATTGGGATTTTCATCCCAATATGCTGCCTTTATAGCGCTCAATTTATGAGAATCTTTACTTGATGTTTTAAGCAGGGCTGCATAAAAAGTCGAGATATTTTTTCCAATATTTGTCTTGCGACTTTCATGAACCCTGGCGCCGATTTCCTTTTGTCCATAATGAAATAAGGCACTACTGGCAATTTGCGCTAGAATTAAAGCCAGCAAGAATGGAATGCTTAATCTCAAAGCTACATTGATCAGGCTCTTGACACGAATTTTCTCCGTTTTGTACGTCATCACCAAACCGAATAAAAGCGCTAATCCGCTGGCAATTATAATGGCCAAAATACAACTCAAACTCCAACTGAGGAGAATTGCAGTTGAGATGATAAATGCTGGAAGATTAAAGAGTGATTTCTTATAGATATAACTAAGGAAAAAAGGAATAATTAACCAGGCTGCGAAAAAGCTTGGCTCTCGAAATGTCCCCATGGCACGTAAATAATAAACACCTGGGAGCGAAGAAAAAATCACTTGCTGGGCGCTGCCTGTCGTTCCTGTACGGTTGCGGGCAAGCTCAGAAAAACCGAATAATTGTGCAAAATAGATATAAAAAGCTAGAAGCGAGGCTAACACCCCCATCCATACAATTAACTTGATCATCTTTTCGCGATTGTTTTGTACTAGCAACCAAAAAGTTACATAACCGACACTAATAAATGCTATGATGCTAAAAAACCTTAAAATAATAAAAAAAGGATACCTAACTGATAGTTGCAGTGAACTAAAATTGTAAGCATTAGCTGCATCGAGATTTAACAGTGAAACAATGGTAGCCCAAAAAAGCGTCAAACCACCTAAAACAATCAGCGGGAATGTGACAAATCTACTGGCGAAAAAAATAATAAAAGCCAATGCGATAAAAGCTATTTTTGATAACCAAGCGATTGGAATTGGGCCAATGTTATAGGCATCCAAGGCATCACCAAAAAATAATAGGGGATAAATAAACAGTACCAATTTGACGAATCCTAGGTGCGCTATCGGCTGATTAATAGTTTTAGCTGGGGCTTGATATTGGGACATAAAACACTCGCTGTTACGAAAAATTCAATTCACTTCATCCATCATGGACGTTTATGAATAAAGTCATCACTTGCGGTTAAATCAACAATTCATCGTCTTCAATTAATTTTACTTCTCCAGCCAGTAAATCATGTTTAGCCAGAAGTGTTACTGTTTCAGCTAATGAGATCACATTATTTTGAGAACTGTACTCTTTAAGCAATGCCAACTTATTTCTCTTCAGCATATCTTGCTGAAGCTCTGGCAACATAGAACTGATGACATAGTAGTCACCCCGTTTGATAGCATGATGAATTTCTTCTTCTGAAATCAAAATTTCATGCATCTTCTCACCTGGCCGTACCCCGGTAATTTTAATGCTTATGTTTCGATCTCCAATCATCGCCTTGGCAATATTGTAGACACTGGCCGAGGGTGCGCTGGGAATATAAATCTCGCCAGGCAGAGCTTCTGCTAATGCGGCAAAAATAACGTCAACCGCTTCATTAATGCTTAATAAAAAGCGGGTCATTTCAATGGCAGTTAATGTGAGTGGGCCATTATGTTTAATTTGCTCATGAAATAAGGGGATTACTGAACCCCGGGACGCAAGGACATTGCCGTAACGAACACAGGCAAATCTTGTAATTTTGTTTAGGATATTAGCGGAAGTAAAAATACGTTCCTGAATCGCTTTCGTCATACCCATGACATTGACTGGTTTGGCTGCCTTATCGGTGCTTACACCGATAACCGTGTCTACTGGGTAAGAATTCTCACGCAAGGCGCGGACAATATTCATTGCTCCTAGACAGTTTGTCATAACTGCTTGTTCTGGAAAATATTCACAGCTGGGCACTTGCTTGAGTGCGGCAGCATTTATAACAATATCGGCATCTTTTAAAGCACTACAGACATCAGCATAACTTCGAACATCGCCAATACGAAATTGGAGGGTATTAACAAAATTATTATAAATCACCTCATCAGTGCTTACTCTACGGTGCAGATAAGAAAGTCGCATTTCATGCTGTTTCCCTTCATCTCTGGATAAAACGATGACCCGTTTGGGGTCACCCAACTCTCCAGATAGAATTCGTCGCACCAATACTTTCCCCAGCGAACCCGTGCCCCCTGTGACCAGAATTTTTTTATCCTTTAATAGCATAAGATCCTGTCTCGTTTTTTAATTTGTGTAGTTAATTCACTCAGCATATCTGGCCATGAAGGAGCTTTATAGCCTGTGGCTGCGATAAAGCGTTGACTCGCCAAACTACGATCGCAACTGAAGTGGTCATCTGCTTCGATCTGTACATCATCCCGCTCCAGGAGCTGAGAAAAAATGCGCAATAATTCATACTTATTAATTGCTGCAGATGAAATATGCCATAGACCGGTAAGGTCGGGAAATTCTAGCAGGATTTTTTCAACGACCCGGCTCAATTCAATGGTGGTTAAACCGCTATAAATGGCGCGCGTAAAACCTTTAATTTTACCCCGTTGTGCTAAAAACCATTCAACTAATGCTGTATTTCGTGATAGCTCCAAACCAATAAATGGAGCCCGTAACGTAAGACAATGGGGTTCATGAACCTCACCTAAATATTTACTCTTGCCATAAATATCTTCGGCATCTGATGGATCATTTTCGGTGTATTGCCCTTGTTTTCCAGAAAAAATACAATCGGTGCTGAATTGGATCATCCGCGCCCCAACCATTTTGCACAGTAAAGCAAGACGATGAGGGAACAATGCATTGATTTCCAAGCTGGGGATAACTTCTTTCGCTGCCTGTCGTTGCTTAACAACCCCCCCGGCATTGATCACTGCTTGTGGATTAAAATCAGCCATGACCGGAATTAAATCTTCGGCGCGCCTGACATCTATTCCAGCATAGCTATTTTCAGCATGGAACAAGCCATATTGTTGATATGCGGCCAAATCCTGACGTAATGTCACCCGCACATCGTGCTTATGCTGTAAAGAAGAAAGTAATTGATGGCCCAGCATGCCATCGCCACCGATGATTAGTATTTTCATTTTGCTGCCTGTAGTTTGAAATTAGAATCGGTTCTAGAGTTCAAAATTCTACCCTAACCTGAGGAGGAGCACTATGCCTAAATATCAAACGTTTCAGGTATAGCATGCAAAATATTCTTATAGCAAGCAATAAGTTTGTCAGTCTGCAGATCCCAAGTATAATGAGCAGCAATATGATCTTTTAAATTCATACCCAGGCTATCTAATCGGCTTTCAGGGGATAATAATTCCATTAAGCCTTCTTCTATACCCTGAACCGTTGCTGTGACAACTAAGCCACCGTTGACTTGCATTACCTCATCAAAGCCACATTGATCGGTTAATAGCACAGGGCGGGTCAAAGCCCCAGCTTCTAATACAACCAATGACATGGCTTCATGCCGAGAAGGGATCGCCAGCAATAAGGCCTGCCGATAGAGTGCGAGTTTGTCTCGTCCTCCTACATAGCCTATAAAGTGCACACGATGATCTAATTGACTCGCCCGTACTTCATCTTCAAGCTTTTTTAACATACCACCATCGGGACCTGCAAACACCAAATGGATCTCGCTATATTTCATCGCGATATTCTTAAAAGCCTGTAACAGCAAATCGGGTCCTTTAATATAGTTTAACCTGCCTACGAATAATAAATATTTAGACTTGGCTATATTGATTATATGATTTGGCCATTGTGGCAATACAGAGGGTGAGTTATCCGGCAAAGTATAATCGGGGATATGAATTCCATTGGGGATCAAGGTAATATGGTCTTTTCTCACTCCATGTTCATGAAATAAAGCAATCTCCTCAGCCGTAATGGCAATACAGCAACTGGCATTTTCTACTATTTTTCTACCTACCAGACACTGATACAATTTCTTTAATACTTTAGATCGGCCAAAAATTGCCAATGCACCAGCCGGACAGAAAACGTAGGGTTTATTTAATTTCCTAGCCAGGTAATACACTAATGCGTTTAACAATGTCCAATGCCCAATCAGATGGATGATATCAGCATCAGCAATGATCGCCTTTAATTTTTTAGGAGACACCATAGGGAGGTAGAAACGTCTAAGTAGACAAGGGAGTAATATGACATTAACACCAGGCAAGGCTTTTGCCGCCATGACGCTGTTTTTACTTATCTTTAAAGCCAATACAGTGCAACGGACATTCCTCCCTGCTAAAAAACGAGCCAGCTGAAAAGTCCTCTCTGCCGTACCTCCGCCAGATAAACTATCTATTGCGGTATTAACATTTAAAACCTTCATTTTTATTATCCCTGAGATACCAATCCGCAAAGTAATTCAAGCCATCTTGGAATGTGATAGGTTTTTCGAATCCCAATGCGGATAAATTTCTGTTCAAATAAATCTGCTTGGGATTAGTCTGGTTTTTACGTAGCAAAACTGATAATGAGCGAAAAAATACACGAGGAAGCTCGATAACAGGCAGCCAATAATATTGGGGGTAAAATCTACTTAGCAGATAAGCTTCAATGTCTCGATAGTTATTCTTGTGATCATGATCTGAAATGAGAAAAATATGTTTATTTTCTAAATCCGCAATTGCCGCAAGAAACAAAATGGAGGCAACCACATTATTCACATAAACCAAATTCATGGTCCTGCAGCCCATCATGCAAGATTTTAAATAATTTATGATGGGCGAACCATGTTGTAAATCATGAGCCAATTTTAGCAAGTTTTTTCCTTGAGGACCAAAAACGGCACTTGGTCGCAGGATAATCACCTCAAACTGGGGTTGATAGCTGAGTAATAACTGCTCTATTGCATATTTATTAATCTGATATTCGCTGACGGGCACGCAGGGGGAATCTTCATGAATCTCTGTCTCCGGTGTCGCCCCACTCACCACGGCAGTGCTAATATGTATTAATCTTTTAGCTTTCTTTGCAACACAAGCATCGGCCAGGTTTTTTATGGCCACTAGATTTTCTTCCCGCGTAGCCTGGGAAAGATAAACTAAATTCACTACAACATCATCAGGGACAATGAATGTATGTAAGGATTCTGGCTCGAGCAGATCACCTTGAAAAAATTCCACTTTGCCAGCAACTGCCATAGCTTCATTGTGAGGACTATACTTTCGCCCTAGGGCTTTTACTTGCACATCCTCATTACTCAAAGCCTGAAGCAAATGCTTGCCGATAAAACTATTAGCGCCTATGACAGAAATTCTTTTCATAAAAAGCCAAAAGGATATCTCTTCTCTATACAGCTACTGCTTTGTCTGCATACAGATTTTGCTTAATGAGGGTCGCTATTTTCAAAATTTCATTTTCTTCCAGATAAGGATGAAATGGTAAGCTCAATACTCTAGTTGCCACCCTTTCTGAGTGAGGTAAGTTAAAATGTACATCACCATTCAAATGAGTTTTCTTGAACAAAGGTTGTTGGTCAATGGGCACTGGATAGTGGACAGCAGTAGGTATTTGCTGTTCATGTAATCTCTTCGCCATTTGCTCACGATAATCCAGTTGTATGGTATATTGGGCATAGGTGCTTTGATTGTGTGCTTCCATATACGGAATTGTCACATAATCAGCCAGTAGACTGTCGTACATTTCAGCTATCTGTGTGCGTCGTTCCAGCTCAGAAGGAAATATCTCAAGTTTGGCTAGTAAAATAGCAGCTTGTAGGGTTTCTAAACGACCATTTAAGCCCAAGCGAACATGGTGGTAACGACGATCTTGACCATGATTACGGATCTGCTGTAAGCGTATGGCTAATTCCTCATTATCCGTAAAACAGGCCCCCCCTTCGCCATAGCAACCTAAGGGTTTCGATGGGAAGAAGCTGGTGCAACCTATAGTGCCTAAATTGCCTGATGCTCGGCCTTTATATTTTGCTCCAAAACTTTGCGCAGCATCCTCAACCACATATAAGCCATATTTTTCGGCTAGAGCATTAATTGCGTCATAGTCGGCACACTGACCATAAAGATTAACGGGAAGGATAACCTTGGTTCTAGGTGTAATCGCCTGTTCAATTTGCTTGGGATCAATGTTGTAGGTTTGGGGGTCGATGTCAACAAATACTGGTTTCGCTCCTAATAGCTTGGTCATTGTCGCAGTGGCGATGAAACTAAAAGGTGTGGTAATCACCTCATCACCAGGCCCAATATCTAAGGCCATTAGGGCCATAAGCAACGCATCAGTTCCATTAGAAACTGTTATACAATGCCGGGCTCCCACATAGTCTGTTAGACGACTTTCTAATTCGCCCACCTCGGGGCCCATCACAAATTGGCTATGCTCAAAAACTTGGTTCATTCTCTGCTGGACGGAATCTTGAATCCGACGATATTGTGCTTTCAAATCAATAAATTGCATAATCTATATATCACTATTAGCCTATAAAATTTTCACCTAAGAATATTACATTATCACCCTCAAAAACACAATGATAGTAATTTTTAAATTCTTACCTAACTTTTTAGCGATAATAGCTTTTTCACTAAGCTAATGGTAGTCTTTTCCAGAATGACAGTTCAGGTGAATTCATAGAGTATCCTCCCCATTTCATGTTTCATTTATATTTAGAGGTCGCCTCGACAATGTGTGGTATAGCGGGTGTTTATGCCTTCGAGCAAAAAGAATCAGTGGTTGCAGATCATATAAAACGAAGCTCCAAGCAGAGCTATCGCCTGCGGTACTGTTTGAATTTTGTGTTGTGGTACGAGCAATGGTTTGAGTCCTAGCACTATGTTTATAAGCCTTCGAAACCACCTCCTACAACTATCGCGTTTTTATCTCAAAGCCTTAAGCACCTCTGAGCTTGTAAAAAACATCTTTAAAGTCTATTTAGGGGATATCACTTCTAAATTCATTGCCGCTGGCAGTATTGTCATATTAATTCGCGGCTTAAGTGTTGGCGACTTCGCACAATATACTGCCTATTACAGTGTTATGCTGCTATTTGCCTATTTAATTGGCAGCGGTATTAATCAAGCTCAAGTGACATATACAGCCGAATATATGTCAACACAACACAGAAAACCTTTAGAAATTTACGTTGTCAGTTTTATTTTTCAGCTCGTATTATATCTTTTAGTCTGTGCTTTGGTTTTTTGTCTGGCCGATAAATTCACCACCCTTCTGTTTGGCAACCATCCCTACCAAACTGCCATGAAATATGGCCTAGTCGCCGGTTTCGGCTTTTTATTAACTAATGCGGGTAGCAGCGTTTTTCAAAGCGAAGAACGATTCAGCACCTATGTCAAAATTTCATGGTTTCGTCAAATCATCATCTTTCTTACTGTTACCAGCTTGCTGTTATCGCATCAGCTATCATTTACTAGCGCTGTAGTCAGTCTGGTTACAGTAGAACTTATTGTTGGGATTATTATTACCTATTTCGCCTTCATGGCAGCAAAAAAAATCCACCTTCTTGCTTATTTTCAACAAAACCGGCAATTACTAAAAAAATTCCTATTTTCGTCTTTTTGGTTAATTGGTTACTTTGGTGCTATCAATTTATCTAACCAACTGAATATATTCATGCTCTCGCATTTTTCCACCCCCCTGCAACTGGCAAATTATGGGGTTGCTTATCGTTATTATTCATTAGCTATACTGATTCTCAACTCCATGAATGCAGTACTATTGGTTCGTTTTTCCAAATCAGACCTAAACGATCACCAAGCAATTAAACAGCTTATTAGTCAGTGGTTCAAAGCCCTGGCCTGGACTATAATCCCCATCTTAATAATAGATATGTTAGGTAGGTCAGTATTTTTATGGGTCAATGGCCCTCAATATGGAGAATCGTATAATTTATTTATAATTCTAACCATAGGAGTTTGGTTGAGCCTATTACTGAGTCCATTTATCAATATTTTAAGCGCTAAGAAAAAATTTCGTTTTATTTTTTTCTCTGCCACTGTGGCTTTAATCATCAATTTTATCGGCAGTTTAATTTTAATTCCGCTCTGGGGAGGGATCGGTGCAGCAATTATGGCAGTTATTGCTAATAATTTTATTCTACAGATGCTAGTTTTTACACGTTTGCAATACAAGATAAACTAATGATAACGCTTATTTTTTATCTTCGTTATGACAACGACGCAAACCTGGAAGCGCAATCTTATCCATTGAACTTAGCTTTTTCACCATCTTAAGGAGTGTTGCAAGATTAATTTATGGTTGGTCGGCGATCATTACTCACCCCTGACACCATATAAATTGCCTGAATATTATGAAAATAATTATTGTAAGCTATGCCTATCATTCCAAATGCTCCCCTCGGGCTTTTCGATGTTCTGCGCTCGCAGAATTTTGGAGTAGTAAGGGATTTACAGTAGACGTCATCACTTATGATGATGGAACTGCTCTCACTATAGAACAGAAGGAAAATTTGAGAATATTTCGTGTTTCTTCTCCTATTTCCTACTGTTGGTTTTTTCCTGCAAAAAGAAAATTAGTTCAGCTATTAAATGAAAATCACTATGATGTTTTGATCAGCGTTGGTTTGCCATTTATCAGTCATTTAGTCTGTTATTCTGTGATACAGCGTTATCCACAAATTTTTTGGATGGTAGATAATGATGATCCCTTTAGTTTTATGGAAAACATCGATTACAATAATCGCAAATTGCATGCAAAACCGAATAGCCGAAATGAGAAAGCTGTTTTTAAAAAATGCCATGGCCTTTTATTCACGTCCAAAGAAGCCACTGATTTATATGCAAAACATTTTGACATGCCCGAAATCTATGCGAAAAGTAAAGTAATACCCCTGTTATTAAGCAATCAAAATCTTGGGCTCCAATCCATAGAATTCTCAACAGATAAATGCAAACCCTACAGCCTTGAAACCATTGCTTTGCAATATGAAACTTTCCTAGAGAACAAAATCCCAGCAATAGAGAGTAAAGTGTGCATGTTGTTATGGAGTGACTTGAAATATGATGCTCGCGTACAAAAAGAAGCATTAACTTTGACGCAAGGAAATAATGATGTCACCATCTTATCATTAGCCGCTAAATCCCGATTAGCCACATTGGAAAATGTTAAGTTAAGTTATTATAAATTGCCATTTTCATCATTACTCAATAGAATCAGATACCCCTCTCTGCGGTTTTTCTGTAAGTTAATCGCTTATTTCTTTGCTTATTTACAGATCATTATCAAAGCCAGTGTGCCAAAATATGATATATATCATGCCCATGACATATTTGCCCTACCCGCTCTATGGGTAGCTGCAAAAATTCGCAGGAAAAAATTAGTATATGATGCTCATGAATTGACCATTGAACAAGCAGGTGTCATTGGGCATAAAGCGCGGATATTTAAGTTTCTTGAGAAAAAACTGTGTCCAAGTGCTGACGCCATGATTACCACAACCGAAATGAGAGCCCAATTATTTTCAGAATACTATAAAATAGCTCAACCCATGGTTCTGCAAAATCGACCGTTATATAAAGAAATAGCGCCTAAAAACCTACTGCGACAGAAACTAAAGTTTTCAGAACATGACTTCATAGTTTTGTATCAAGGGGCATTTCAAATCGGTCGCGGCTTGCGCAACCTAGTCGAAGTGGCAAAAACTATGCCTTATATACAATTCGTTCTAATCGGCTATGGCGAACTGGAGGATATACTGAAAAGTTCTTGTAAGAATTACCCAAATATTCATTTCCATAAAGCCATCCTCAATCATAAATTACTCGATTATACCGCTGATGCCGATGTGGGTATGCAGGTCTTGCGTAACACCTGCTTAAATCACTATACCACGGACTCAAATAAGTTATTTGAATATATCATGGCTGGTGTGCCAGTAATTGCCAGCGATTTTCCGGAGATCAGGCATATTGTGGATAGCCATCAAGTCGGTCTTTTAGTCGATCCTGATGATCTTGAGCAAATAAGGGCGGCTATTAATACTTTATATATCAATAAGGAATTAAGGCTGGAATTCAAACGAAATACATTGGCTGCCACAAAAATTCTTTCTTGGGAAGAACAGGCAGGCAAACTTGTGGATCTTTATACGCAACTAGCAGAAAAAGTGTAAGAAAAACATATTATTTATTTTACGATTAGATAAACGCCTAAAATTACCACAATAACTCCAAGCCATTGGGTAAATTGTATGTTTTCTTTGAAAAGAAAATAAGCAATAAACACGCCCAATACGTAACTTAAGCTTTGGCAGGGGTAAGCAACACTGAAGGGCAATTTAGAAATAATATACAACCAGCTTATTACTGCAAAGACATATAGGAAACATCCTCCTATAATATAAGGCGATCCAATCAAAATCTTGATGACGCCTATGTTCCATTGCGATATATCTTCTACGCCTATTTTCCACAAAATTTGACCGCTGACTAATAAAACAATATTCAATAAAAGTAAGATATAACTTATAGCCATTGACCTAGTCCTGATCTTCTGCTGTTGCGCTTTTTGCCAAATTTTTCGCACGATCATAATCACATTCTAAAAGAGCAAGATTTTGTGTTAGCGTCACAATTAAATGATTCATTTTCGAAATTCGTCTGGTTAAGTCAAAAATAATAATTAAACTAAATAACAGACCAAATAAAAACAAGATGGATGGGGCGTAATATACGTGCATGACATGAGCAATGCTATTTAGAATGTTCTTAAACAAACTTAAAATGCCCAGCACAAGGCAGGTGATCAGCCATAATATTGAATATTGAGTTTCTAAAATTCCTCTTCTCATTGATTCAAACACCATAATAAAAAGAGCACACACGATGAGCAATGAAAAGGTATTTATTTCCATTTTTATCTCTCTCTTGTCAGTTTTTGCATTAAAATAGCTAATGTTACCTTTAACATATAATAAATAGATTTGAAGGGAGTTATAGAAGATTTACCTTGCAGTCGTTGATTCATAGCCACAGATACTTCACCACATCGCAAACCTTTTCTATGCAAATAAATTATTACTTCCGCTTCTGGATAGTCTTTGGGATAATTTAGCGCCAGCTGTTTTATCACAGTCTTATTAATGGCGCGATAACCAGAAGTTGAATCAGTGATTTTGTTCCCAGTTAAGAAACTGAGCAGATGAGAAAAAAATAAAATACCTATCCTGCGGTTCCAGGCACCTTTATACCCTGTCTTTTGAATGAAACGTGAGCCTATTACCATATCACATGTATTTTCAAGCAAAGGCTGGATTAGATTTTCTAAATCCTGACTATTATGCTGTCCATCTGCATCAAATTGAACAGCTATATCATAGTTATGTAAATAAGCATATTTATAACCAGTTTGTACAGCAGCACCAATACCTAAATTATAGGGTAAATCAATGAGGATAACGGGGAATTCTTTTACCACGCTTAGTGTCTGATCTTTTGAACCATCATTAATTACACAGATATCGATGTCTTCTAGTCTTTCAGTAAGCTGTATCAACTCAGATAAAGTGTGAGCAATACTCTTCTCTTCATTATATGCGGGGACAATAATTAATATTTTTAGGGTTGACGAATCTTTCATGCTCCACCTCTAACTGGTGTTGTTGAATAATGGGACTCGTCCTATCATCAAACTGTCATTTCTTCACGCAGCTAAGGATCTTCTTGAGGTGACACTTCATACGCAATGCCACTTCAAGGAGATCCTTCGTCGCTGCGCTCCTCATGATGACAACGGATGCGCTGAGGATAACAACGAAAAAAGCGCCTCCAGTTAAAATTTTTTAAAAAACCAATTCGGTTTCAGTTGTCACTTTTTTCACAGCAACCACCCGATTATGTGGCAACATGCCCACAAAATCCAAGATCGGTTTATCCACTACACGATTAATTGCCTCTTTAAATTGTGAATGCGCTACTAAAACCACGATCAGGTCAGCATCCAACAAAGCTGGAGTAAGTTCATGTAACTGGATATTCTGATAGATTGAGAGATGCTTTGGCAAAATATTCACATGCGGTTCTATTACATCTATCTGGCCTTTAAATTTCAAACCTAAGGACTCCACTACTTCAATAGCAGGACTTTCGCGCAAATCATCGATATCAGGTTTATAGGATAGTCCAAGACAAGCAATACGTTGAGCGTTGATGCGGCTAGCTTCATGCAGTATCTTATTACTCACATGACCAGGTTTACCCATATTGATGGCGCGGGCTTGACTCATTAACGAACAATTGACATTACTAGTCTTGATGATAAACCAAGGATCTACCGCGATACAGTGACCACCTACCCCAATACCAGGATTTAGCACATTCACTCGTGGATGCTTATTGGTAATGGCAATTAATTCCCACATATCGATGCCAAAGTCATCGCATACTTCCGCCAATTCATTAGCCAAAGCAATATTGACGTCGCGATAAGTATTTTCAGTGAGCTTGGCCATTTCTGCTGTACGGCAATTGGTCAGAGTAATGCCACCTTTCACAAAAAGACTGTAAAATTTTTCAGCTTTTTGTGAAGATTGCGGATTTATCCCGCCAACCACACGGCTATTATTGACCAATTCATAGAGAATTTTTCCCGGCAATACGCGTTCCGGGCAATACGCTAAATAAATGACATTAGCCCCATCTGCTTCAAAACTTAAATCTTTCCGGCTTTCTAAAATCCATTGTGACAACAGCTCCGTTGTCCCGACCGGACTGGTAGACTCTAAAATAATCAGGTTACCTGGCTGAAGGAGTGGCGCAATAGCTTCAGCTGCCGCTTTAATATAGCTTAAATCAGGAACTTTATCGGCGTGAAACGGCGTGGGAACAGCAATCACAAAGACATCGGCCGCCTGGGGTGAAGCATGCGCCGTTAAATTACCATTACCAACCACCTGTTTGACTAACTGGTCTAGGTCATTTTCAATAATATGCGTTTCACCCCGGTTAATAGTCGTGATAACTACTGGATTGACATCATAACCTTGAACCCGGATGCCGTGACTAGCTATTTGTGCAGCAGTCGGCAAGCCAATATAACCCAAACCAGCAACAGTAACCCGCATAGTGTCTCCTTGAATCACACAATCATACAAAATTTAAAAAGCTTGAAGTAAGTGGCCAAGAATTATACTATCTGTACTTATCTATTCTCAAGTTATTAGTGACTTATGACCTACTATTTGCAGGAAATTATCAGGCGGCGACACATTCTTTATGCAAAAGCATACTCTGATCTAAAACACAGCGTATCGAGCACCGTTTTAAAATATCTATGGTGGATACTTGAACCTCTCCTCCTGGTTGCAATTTACACCCTATTAATTCACCATATATTAAATCGCGGCGGTCCGGATTATCCTGCCTTTGTATTTTGCGGTTTAGTGGTCTGGCTTTGGTTTTCACGCTCCTTGATGCAAGGCTCAAGTGTATTAATTACCATGAAGGGCGTACTTAACCAAACAAAATTGCCTTTATATCCTCTATTGGCAGCACCCATAGTCATTAACTTTATCTATTTTCTCATAGGCCTAGTTATTTTAATGCTCTATCGCCGAGAACCTAATATTTACTATTTTGAACTTATCCCACTGTTTATTCTGCAATTTTTATTATGCCTGAGCTTAATCAGTTTTTTAGCTATTTTTGAAGCTTATTTCCGTGATATAAAAAATATTCTCAGTTTTATTATGCGTGCATGGATGTATTTAAGTCCAGTTATTTATAGCGCAAATCATGTTATGAACTCACCTCACCTAAATGAAACCGCCAAGATTATTTATATGTATAATCCAGCAACTATCCTATTGATGAATTATCAGGCTATCCTATTATATAATCACGGTGTCAATTGGGAACAGCTAGGTATTTTATTCCTAGCCAGCATATTGATACTGGAAATCGGCTATTTATTTATTAAAAGGTTCCAAAATAGCATCATTAAAGCCCTAATGGCTTAATTGGAAATATCATGTCTGAAATTATTATTTGTGAAAATTTAGGAGTTTGCTATAAAGATTTCTCAGCGCTAAAAATTCATAAGATTCATCATCTCATAAAAAAAACTCAAAAAAGAAAAAAATGGGCCTTGCATGATGTGTCGTTCACCATTACCGAAGGAGATGTGGTAGGCATTATCGGCCGCAATGGCGCCGGGAAATCTACTTTAACCAAAACCATTGCTGGGATTTACAGACCTGACAAAGGCAGCCTTAATGTGAATGGCAAAGTCACCCTGCTCTCACTAGCCCTTGGATTCAATAGTGAGCTAAGCGGCATTGACAACATTTATATTAGCGGCATGTACCAAGGAATGAACCGTAAAGACATTAAGTCAAAAATCCAGGAAATCATCGATTTCGCGGAGTTGAAAGAACATATTACCAAACCAATTAAATACTATTCCAGCGGGATGAAAGCACGATTAGCTTTTGCTATAGCCACATGCAGTCAACCAGAAATCCTCATCATCGACGAAGCACTCGCCACGGGTGATGATAGCTTTAGAAAAAAAAGTGGGGATCGTTTAAAAAATATCATTAGCTCAGCAAAATGTGTCATGATTGTTTCGCATTCCGCATCGTTTTTACGCGCTACCTGCAATAAAGGTTTGCTGCTAAATAAAGGTAGTATCCACAGTTATGGGCCAATTGAAGAAACACTTACTGAATATGGGAACATATGAATTAGAAAAACTGGCCACTTCACGCAACTTATCCGACACTTTACTTTCCTCAATTGCCATGCCCAATTAACGTCTTTTAGGATATAACGTTAGTAAATTATAAAATCGATTTCACATCGGACGGCTTAAATGAAAAGCAGCAAGAACATGCCCAAACCTTTTTTCAAAAGGAAATACTTTAAAGCAGCAAAATATTTTTTAGCAAAACATATCAAGACTATATTATATAAATCGCATGTTTATCTATTAAACTACTTTATTGTCAAAAGAAAATTTTCCAATCAAACAAGCAGGCAATGTAAACCAGCCATACAATATAACACTGCTTGCATTTTAGATGAATTCAGTTACCAGTGTTTCCAACCCGAGCTTAATTTATTCAAACTGGATTTAAATAAATTTATTGACCAAATTAAAACCGGAGCAATCGATTTTCTTTTTGTTGAATCTGCCTGGCGCGGCAATGATGGGCAATGGAAAATTGGTCATCGAAAATGTTTCTATAAATTGCTAAAATTGACTAACTTTTGTAAGAAGAAATCCATACCCACAGTTTTTTGGGCAAAAGAAGATCCCATTCACTTTCATAACTTCATCGATGTAGCAAAACTATTTGATTATGTATTTACCACCGATCAGAATATGATTGCTAAATATAAAAAATTACTGCGACATGAAGATATTTATGTTTTAGAATTTGCAATGCAGCCAAAACTTCATAACCCCATTAAAATATATGAACGGGAAAAAAAGTTCTGCTTTGCAGGAACGTATTATCAAAACAAATATCCGGAAAGAAAGAATTTCTTAGATGCAATTTTTTCTGCTGTTAGAAGTTATGGCCTGGTGATATACGATCGTAACTATGCAAGCGGTATTGAACATCTTCAATTCCCAGCTGAATATACCCAATATGTTCAGGGAGGTTTATCTTATAGTGAAATACAGAAGGGATATAAAGGCTATGCAGCAGCAATTAATGTCAATACGGTCGTAGACTCTCCAACAATGATGTCGCGCCGCGTGTATGAATTAATTGCTTCCTATACCCCTATTATTTCAAATTACTCACTTAGCATAGCCAAAAATTTTTCTGAGTTCGTATTTTTTTTCGACCCCAGCAAAGACAATCAAACATTTTTCAATAAATTTATTGCCAATGACCATCTGTCACATAGACTTCAAAAAGGGTTAAGAACCGTACTAGCTCAACATACTTATCAACATCGAACGCAACAAATCTTTAAACATATAAATTTACCATATATAAACTCTACGCAGAAAATATTGGTTATTAGCATAGTAGAAAATTTAAACAGACTTAAGGACATAAAAAAACAATATGACTTACAAACTTATAACAACAAGATTTTTTTAGGATTTTCTAGGGATAATGCGAAGACAGATGATTCTCTGCCCATTGCCGATTTTCATGAGCAGCTCCAGAGAGTAGACTACGATTATCTTGTTTATTTTAATCCCGATAATTACTATGGGAAGTATTATGTCGAAGATTTTTGTCATGCTTTGAAATACGCTGAAGCTGAAGTCATCACCAAAGCACGTTTTTTTATTGCAAAAAATTCTTCAATTATCCTGTCTGGAATTAATGATCAATTTATATATTACGAAGGTGAAGTGCCTTTATCCCGATCGATGATCAACAAGAAAAATTTAAAATCATTAGATATTGAAAAAGAAACTATTAAGAGTAAATGTTTTTCTACAGATATATTTAATTATGTTGAAAATGCAAGTGAAACCCCCGGCGAACTATTAAGACAATATGAATCATAGGGAAATTTCCACATTCAATGAGAAATTCTAGTTTACGCGACACACAGGGAGTATTTATATGGAATATCTGGTTTACGGAGACCTAGTAAAATCAAATTTAGCCGGTATTGATGTACAAAAACATGATTATCAAAAAAATCATCTAAACACTACCTTCCGTCAATCAATTATAGTTAACATTTTCTCAGCAATATCCATTCCTTCGCGGATAGCATAGTTCGTACCTCGATCTTCTGGATAGATTTGTGCCATGGTGGATATTTTTGCGTTTGCGAAGGGAGTATTCTGATTCGGGATATATTTAGAATAATCTCGTTCTGTTATTGGCTGTGCATATTCAGCACGCCAAATACGGCAATCCTTGATCCAATTACGCTTCATTTCTGGAAACATGCGACTTAAATGTTCTAATGCAAAATTTAAATATTGCTCATCACTATAAGACCAAACTGGATCGGTAACTGGAAGATAGCGGGACAGAAATACAATATGGCTATCCTTGTAATGTTCAGAATGATCTAAATTTGTATGTTCTATTACCCCCACGAAAGGAAAGCCTGGGTCATTCACATTAAGCCAATAAGTATCTGATAAGCTACGATCTAATTGTAAAACCAGGCACATATTGCCGAGATATTTTACTCGACGCAACTGAGTTAGCCACTTTTCGCCAGCATTACCAGTAAAAATATCGGCAATAATCGGTAACGCAGGCGTGAATAAAAATTGACGCCCAACGATTTCTCCTTGCTCTGTAATCAAGGCTGTTATTTTTTCACCATCCTGTTGAATACCTATAGCTTTACAATTATAACGAATCTCTCCTCCCAATTGACAAATTTTCTCAGCCAAGGCCTGCGCCAATCGCCCAAAGCCCCCTTTGAAATAAGCCAATTGTTCACCGCCTTTTTTATCTCGGGTACTTCCACGCAAAACTAATTTTTTCCAAAACCAGACTGCATTAACGGCATCAGCATAATCAGAAAACTTTGCATTGATTAATGGCTCCCAGATAATCCGAAAAACATTAGGTCCACATAAAGGTTCTAACCACTCGCGGATGCTGAGATGTTCGATGGCACGCCAATCTTTAACTTTTCGCACTTTTAATACCAACAAACCAAGACGAAGGCGATCAATAAAAGGAAGCGGTGTAAACTTAAGCAAATCCCAAGGTGTAGATAAGCGCCAAAACCGTCTATTAAAATACATGCCTGTCCTGGAAGGCAGTGTAATAATCTGATCCTCAAGCTCTAAAAGCTTTACCAATTCGGGGACGTATTTATCATTGGTAAACCAATGGTGGTAAAATTTTTCAATGGTTACACCGTTTTGAAATTCAAAAGTTCCAGCCAATCCTCCTGGAAGTGAATCTCCTTCAACTATAAGAACTTTTTGTCCCGCACGCGCCAAAGTTAACCCGGCAGTTAGGCCGGTAAACCCAGCACCAGTGATTACCACATCATATTCTTTATTCATCACTATTCTCTTCAGTTATTGATTGCCACATTATTTTCCTCGATATTTAGCCTTCCCCGAAATAAGCGTGGATTGCTGAGCATTGCGACTGCACCTGCCAATGTGGTGGGTAGCCAAAGTCCTAGATGCGCCAATACTGCAAAACTGGCTGCCTGTTCAGGGTTATTACCTAATAAACTTACTACTGAAAAAACTGCTAAATGAAATGGACCTACATAACCTGGGGAGGATGGAACCAGTGTAGATAATGTTGCTATTGCCATCACCAGTATCGCTATTGGGACAGTTGCATGCAAATTCAAGCCAATGAGCATTGCCAAGAAAAACCCGCTTTCACCAGCCCAGATAAAAATTGAGATAAAAAACAATTTTAATAGTATCTGCGGATGCGACATAGCAGTCAATTTAATCAAAAAATCACAGCCAAGATCCAGCGCCCTACACAATTTTAAATGATTTTTTACTTTAGGTTTGCTCTTGATTTTCGCAAGCAAATTCCTAATATGAGGACTGAAAATAATAACTAACATCAGCATGCCACCACCAATAATGGCAAAAGCTGCCGCAGCATGCCTCATCCAAGCAGGTAAATTAATAGGACATAGTGCCAACCCTATTCCAAAGCAAATCAACAATGTCAATAAATCGACTAATCGTTCGATTAATAAGCTAGCGGTTGCTGTAATTTTCGGCACACCCATTGCCGTTGGGAAGATAAAAGCCCGGACAATATCTCCAGCCCGAAAGGGTAAAACATTATTTAATGCGATAGAGGAAAGAAATGGTGCTGCACAAACTCTAGTTGAGACATGAGCTCCTGCTGCACGCAGCATAATAGCCCATCGTTGAATGCGCATAAAATAATCAAAAGCTAAAGAACATAACCCAATCGCCAAAAATTGCCAATGGAACTGAATAATAACTTTTTCTAGCTCTTTTAGGTTGATACGGTGAAATATAATGGCCAAGCACAGGATTGAAATGACAATTCCTACGCTTTGTTGGGCCCAACGTCGCAAATTAGTTTTATTACGCCGTGTTTTTTTAGCAGCTAGGATACTCCGCATTATTCGCTCCAGACACGCCATGGAGCCTTATTATTATCCCATAGATGTTCTAGGGCCCGCTTGTCTCTTAAGGTGTCACATGGATGCCAAAAGCCCTGGTGCCGAAAAGCCGAAAATTGACCGTCAGTGGCTAGATTCGCGAGCGGCTCCTGCTCCCAAGAAATTTCATCGCCTTTAATATAGTCAATTACTTTTGGCTCAAGAACAAAAAAACCGCCATTAATCCATCCCAGCTCATTATTGGGCTTTTCTTTGAAACTTGTGACTTGATGGGTATGATCAATATTTAATACCCCAAAGCGGCCTGGGGGCTGCACCGCGATGCCGGTTGCTAATTTTCCATGACTTTTATGGAAGGCAATTTCAGCTGAAATATCCACATCAGCCACCCCATCACCATAGGTTAGACAAAAGGTTTCGTCGCTCAGATAAGGTGCTATGCGTTTTAATCTGCCGCCCGTCATGGTATCTGTGCCGGTATCAACCAAAGTTATGGTCCAATCTTCTGAGTAGGAGTTCAAGATGCGATGCTGTCCTGATTTGAGGCAAATTTCCAAATCAGCCGTATGACGATAGTAATTGAAAAAAAACTCCTTAATCACATAGCCTTTATAACCAATACAGATAATAAAATCCTTTATTCCGTAATGGCCATAAATTTTCATAATATGCCACAATAGCGGACGCCCACCTATTTCAATCATAGGTTTTGGTTTGTGGTCAGACTCTTCAGCAATACGGGTGCCTAAGCCACCGGCAAGAATCACAGCTTTCATTCCTTAGTCCTCACAGTTTTAATTCCTCAGCATCAAAATTGAGGCTCTGCTCGATAATTGCTATGGGTTCCGCACGAAGCAACAGGAATATCCGCAATAAATATTCGCCTAGAATTCCTAATAACAGCGATTGAAAACCGATGCCAAATAAAATCAGAATATGTAGACTTGCCAAACCTTGCGGTAGGTGCGGATGGAAGATTTTTAGTAACACATAATAGATTGCACCTAAAATACTTATTCCCAGTAAAAAAATTCCGGCATAGGAAGCTAAACGCAAAGGAACTGGGGAGTGGTTAAATACTCCGGTCAATCCTAACAATAGGATTTGGATTAATTTAAACTTGCTATTTCCAGCCACACGTGCATCGCGATCATAAGTAATGCCAACCTGACGAAACCCCATGCCTGCGATTATTCCGCGCAGATATGGATTGGTAAAGCGGTATTTTTCTAATGCGCGAATGACTTTACGATCAATAAGGCGAAAATCCCCTACATTTTGTGGAATATTATGTTCACTGATTTTGTCAATAAACCAGTAACCGATTCTTCTAATATTTCTTAACAGAAAATTCTCAACGCGTCCACGACGAATTCCATAAACCACCTGATAGCCCTGCTGCCAAAGATCGAAAAACTCCTCGAGCATTTCAGGTGGATCTTGCAAATCAGCGTCGATCTGCAGCACCGCATCGCCGCGAGTATGCAGATAATTGGCTAATATTGAACGTTGGAAACCAAAATTTTTAGAAAAACGGATCGCCCGCACGCGTTCATCTTGAGCGGCTAAAGCCATTAGGCGTTGCCAAGTGGTATCGTGTGAATGATTGTCAGAAAAAACAAATTCCAAGCGGCATTTATCTGCCATTTTTTTAGCCAGCTCGCAAAGACGCTGATATAAAGCTTCTAGATTATCTTGTTCATTATATACGGGGATAGAAATAGAAATAAGTGGCAATTTTTTTGCTTGTTCTAACAAGAGATTCACCTCACCCTTTTATTCCAACTATAGCTGAAGATTTAGCCAACATGTCCCTTAACCCTGCTTCTAAAGTCCATGTCGGCTGCCAATTTATTAACTTTTTTAATTGGGTATTATCGCCAACCACATAGGGTAAATCATCAGCTCTTATAGGGATGGCTCCAAAATCTAAAAGCTTTTCAGATTCACCCAAACAACTTGCCAGCAAGCAGGCAAAATCACGAATACTTGTGCCTATGCCAGTAGCAAGATTATACGCTCCCGTGGATAATCTATCGGCTAACAAAGCCTGAGTAGTCTGCCATAATCCGTTACAAACATCTTCGATATAAACAAAATCACGAATCTGTTTCCCTGGGGATAATGAAACACGCTTGCCTGTAATTAGATTGCTTACTAAGCTAGTAGATAAGCGATGAGAAGCTTCACCATAGCCATAGACATTAAATAAACGCAGCACGGCAACTGATACATTGCTCGCAGCCCCTTGGGCCAACGCTAAAATTCCTCCTGCGGCTTTACTAGCGCCATACAATTTCCCTGTTTCTATTGCTGCTTGTTCAGTTAATTTCTCTTGCTCCGCAGTGACACTATACTCAGAACTGCTACCCGTTATTAATACAGCTTTAGCACCACATCTAGCTGCATATCTAACTAAAAATTCGGGCAAGATAGTATTCACATTAATCAAATTAGCACTATCACGGTCTTTAGGATTAACACCTGCGGCAGCAAGATGGATTATAACGTCGAAACTTCGATTCGATAATACAGCTTCTATTTGCCCTGGAATTAATTGCTCCACCAGTATATTCTCTACTCCGAGCAATGAGACAGCTTGTCGGCCGAGCGCTGAAATTGATAGACCTTGGGTCAGCAAATATGGAATGAGCGCCGAGCCAATAAATCCGGTACCACCTGTTAATAAAACACGCATGTTCATCTCTCTACTTTGGATAATGCTTCTCGCCATTCCTGTAACTGGCTTAAGGTAATATTTTGGGCATTCGCAGGTTGGCGATAGTAGTCGCGATACCAATTAGCAGTTTCTGCAATAACCTTTCTAGTATCCCATGGGGTAACCCAGCCAAGTAGATTGCGAGCTAAAGAGCTATCAAGCGTTAGCACTGCAGACTCATGAAGCGAATTATCCAGTAATTCTATGGGAGTACCTTGCCATTGTGCAAATAAAATTTCCAATACTTCATTAACTGTATAGCTTCTGGATTCAGACGGGCCCATATTCCATGCCCGCGCAAATTTCTGAGGTGAACTTAACAAACCTGATAATAACATGAGGTAGCCTTGACTAAGCGCCAAGACATGTTGCCAGGGCCTGACCGCCTCAGGATAGCGCAATTTGATCTTTTCCCCACTGGTTACCGCACGCACGAAATCAGGAATAAGGCGGTCTTCAGACCAGTCCCCACCCCCAATGATATTGCCACCACGAGCAGTAGCAATTGGCAGACCAGAATTTTCTAATTTGCCGTAGGAAGCCATATAGCTTTGAATAACTAGTTCTGCAGCAGCTTTAGAGGCACTATACGGATCATTACCACCCAAAGCGTCATTTTCTCTATATGCCCATGGCCAACCATGATTCTTATAAACCTTATCAGTGGTCACACATACCACCCCTTTTACCGTAGGCGTAAGACGGGAAGCCTCCAATATATGAGCCGTGCCAATGACATTAGTAGCAAAAGTTGATACCGGTTCAGCATAAGAACGACGCACTAAAGGCTGAGCGGCTAAGTGCAGAACGAGCTCGGGTTGAAATTGTTCAAAAAGCGTTGAAAGTGCATGATAGTCAGTAATGTCGCCAATAGTGGACGTGATTTTTGAATCCAAACCTAATTCGGTATAGAGGGAGGGGTTGGTTTCTGGCAATAATGAAAAACCTAGAATTTTCGCGCCGATAGAGTGCAGCCATAAACATACCCAGCTGCCAGTAAATCCTGTGTGACCGGTAACTAATATTTTTTTTCCGGACAATGCTTGTTCAAAATTGAGTAAATCAGAGAAAATCATTACTTATATCTCTACATTATGAAATGAGGCGGGTTAGCAATACCACTGAGAAGTTATATTAATCAGTTAGTGGCGGACTCAGATTTGCGCAAACGTAATAAATTGCTTACAAAAATCTGAATATACTGCCATTTTTTTTTAAATGACAGCTCAGATATATAACCTTGCGAAAAACAATACGATGCCATAATACATACATAAGGCATGACTGGCAGATGATAACGCGCTGAGACTTCAAAAAAGATATGTAACAGGAAAGTTAATAGAATATAGCCAGACATAATGCTTATCATGATATTTTTTTTAAAATATGCGAACAGGATTGAGAACAAAGCTAATATCCATAATGCCAGATAGTATTGTGTACTCAAATGATCAATTTTTTTCATGGCAATTTGGTTTTTTTCCTCGTCAAAAATTTTAGACTTATACGTAATAAAAAAAGAATAGTTTTCATTTCCCCACATTTTCCTAAATTTATCAGTCAAAGCAAATTTAAGAAATCCTATTTTATCACTCATAATATCATTAATAGCCATTTGGCGTGCTCGTTGTGAAACCGCATCTACAGCAGCTTTACTGTGTTTCAAATCATCATTGCTATAACCAAGCTCTGTTAAAACCTGTTTAAATTTTTCTGGATCAATGACGCCAGAGGTTCTTCTACTGACGCCATTTAATAGAACTATGCCAGATAAGTGCTGGCTTTCAAGAGAGAATTTCTTGTAATAATGATAATTTGAAGCTATCTGTGGCGACATAAATACGAAAAAAAATAGAACAAGGATCAGCACATCTAAAAACCTTCCCGCGAGCCTTTTAGTAGAAAATAAAGGTATGCTTAATATAAATAAGCCAAGCATTAACCCAGCGGTATTTCTGGCAAGATATGCGCCAGCTAAGCATAAAGAAATAAGCATTATTAACAAGAAATTCTTCATACCATACACATTAGTATTGTCTGAAGAGTAATCCAAACAAAACTTTTTACACAGCAAATAAACAGCCAATAATAACAATGTCATCATAGACGCTTCTGAGCTGACAATGGCTGAAAAGGTTATTGCCACCGGATATAAGGCATATAATATAGCAGCCATTCGGGAAGAGAACCGGTCAGAAGTAATATTAGCCGAAATTTTATATACTAACCAAATCTGTAATCCGCCTAGCAAGCTATTTGCAATGTAAATTCCCCAAATTTGCTTATTACAGATGTAAGTTACAATACCATAAAATATAACAGTCAGGGGAGATTTAGTCTGAAACGGAATGATGTTGCTGAGCATTTTTTCTGCACCCAGCCAATAGCCATAGAAATCCCCATAAGGCTGAGTATATACAGTAAAGCACCAGATGAGGCGGAGAATAACTCCCAGAATAACAATATAGCCAATGTTAATTGTATTAATCCAGCGAGAAAGAAAAAGCCACGAAAGAATGACAAAAGAAATTATCCATATTGCTACTGCAGAGGAGACCAATCCCACTTTAATAACAAGCCAAGATATAAAAAGCAAGAGGCAGGTATTGACCAATAATATTATTGATGAAGTTAACCTAGAGTTTGAATTAGGTTGAAACCACATAAGTGATCCTTATTTGCCGTTGCTGCGTTGCTGTTCAAAAGATTTAGATACAGGAAGTCGAGACCTTTTATCCAATTTAAATAAGTTTTTTATGAAATCGCCGCTATTATTTAAAATAGAAGGGAAATTAAACTTCTTCATTGCGAAATCACGGGATATAAAATAAGAAGCAATAATACAAACAAAAGGCATAATAGGTATATGATAACGCGGTTGAACTTCATAGAAAAAATGCAGTAAAAAAGTTAACAGAATATAGCCACCCATAAGAACTATCATTGCATTGCCTCGAAAAAAAACAAATATTGTCGAAAATGCAACTAGCAACCATAGCCCCCAATAGTACTGGTCGGTAATTCTCCAGATCGTAATACGATTTTCGTTATTGCCACCATGATTAAAAACCTGAGAAGAGGCAGTCGACCATGCTAAATTAGGTGCGTCAGTCCTCCACATTCGATTAAACTTATGGGTGAATCCAAACTTAAAAAACCCTAGTTTATCTTGTAAAATATTATCTATCGCTTCTTGACTTGCATATTTAGAAACCGCTTGCACCACTCTGCTATCATGTAAAGTTTCCATAGAATAACCCAATTTCGCTACAATTTCTCGCAATTTTCTATCATCTGAGCCTCCATAGGTATCTCGTGACGTCCCACTTAAAAGACTAACTCCCGACATAGGCAGGCTACTAATAGAAAATTTCTGGTATTGATTATAATTCCAGATTATTTGTGGAGATATAAAAATTAAAAATAAAAAAATGAAAAGCATGATTTCCATTAGTCTTTTATACCACTTTTTACCAGAAATTAATGCTATAGCCAAAATTGGCAGATATAAAAATATAATGCCGGTGTTCCTGGATAAGTAGGCAGCTGCAACACAGAAGGCAATAATTATGATCAGAGCATAGTTTTTCCAATTATAATTGCTAACTGAAGTTAATGAATCTAACCGCAATTTTATACAAAGAAGATAGGTAGCTATTAACAACATTACAATCATAGGAGTCTCTGAACTGACTACTGATGAGAAAGTAATTGCCGTCGGATACAAAGCATAGAGAAGTGCGGCAACTCTAGGTGATAATTGACTGGGTGCAATCATGCAAGTAATTCGATATATTAACCAAACTTGCAATCCCCCGAAGAGAGCATTTATAAGATAAACCCCCCACAGCTTGCCTGTGAGCTGATAGATAGCACCATAAAACATAACTACAAATGGCGCCTTAGTCTGCCAGGGATTCAGGCCGACCGTCATTTTCTGCGACATTGACCAATAATCGCCGAAATCTGAAACTGGCTGGGTATAAACTATAAATGCCCAAATCAGACGAATGGCAATTGCGATTAATACTATATTGCTTATAGAAAGCTTACTTATCACCTTGGGGAAAAATAACCAGGTCAGCATTATCAGCGAAAACATACATGCCGCACCATAAAATGGGGCACTGCTGATTCTAATCATAAGCCAAATGATAAATGCCATGAGGCAAATATTGGCTAGGCAAAGTATTAAACGGGACCATACGCCATTAGAAAGTTGCGATATTGAAATCAATTCTTCCTTGGATTTGCCTACGGCGATTTCATTTACAAGTATCAGAGCCAAACCACAGCTGAACAGAGGAAGCAACGGGAGGAAGCCTATACTAAAATCATTACGGCTAAAAATCATTCCGATAAAAACTAGAAACAGACAAATCATGCCTGATAGAATTATAGTTGTTGTTTTTTTCATACACCTTTATACCTTTGAGATCCTATTCTGAATAAAAAATCGATTAGTTATCTCAGATTTTTTCAAAATAAAATTCTTCAACACACAACTCTCAGCTACTAGATAGGAAGCTATAATACAGGCAAAAGGCATGATGGGAAAATGGTACCTGGAGGCTGCCTCATAAAAGAAGTGTAGAGCAAATGTAAAAAGAATATAACAAGCCAACATGGATATGAATATATTTCTTTTAATACAAGCCACTAATATGGAAAATAAAGTCAACATCCATAGACCTAAATAATACTGAGTACTTATATTGTCAATTTTTCTCATAGCCAATTGACTACTACTCTTATCCTTAAATGCCTTAGATTCATACATTACGGATTTTGAATAATTTTCAAGAACCCACATATGGTCAAATTTATTAGTCATAGCAAATTTAATAAACCCGAGTTTATCACTCATAATATTATCTATAGCCACTTCGCCGGCACGCTTTGAGAGCGCCATTATAACTTTGGGATTATTCATTTGCTTGTTAGTATAACCAAGCTCAGCCAAAACTTTATCTCGGGCTACGGGGTCATAGCGGCCAGCAGTTTCCCTACTAACTCCGTGTAGAAGCACAAGCCCGGATATATGTACGCTTACCATGGACGGCTTTCCGTAATGATGATAGTTTGAGATTATTAGAGGGGATATAAATACAAAGAACAATGCCAGCATAACTATAACTTCCAGTATTCTCTGCTTTAATTTTTTGGATGAAAAGAACAATATCCCTACAACAATTGTATATAGGAATAAGATGGCAGTATTCCGGGAAAGATAAGCCACAGCCACACAGAGGGACATTATAAACAAGAGGAAAATATTTTTTAATTTATAATTAGGCGCATCCTGTAAAGAATCCAAATAAAATTTTCTACACAAAAAATAAGCTGCGGCTAACACCATGGTAACCATCACAACTTCCGCACTGATTACCGATGAAAATGCCACTGCCGTTGGAAAGATGGCATATAAAATAGCTGCCATTTTGCCTGATAATTCGTTTTGAGTAATAAAATCACTGATTTTATAAATTAACCAGACTTGCAGCCCGGCTACAAGACTATTTGCGATGTAGGCAGCCCAAAGCTGCTTATCGGAAATATAGCTTATAATGCCGTAAAATATAATCGTAAGGGGTGATTTAGTTTGAAATGGCGCAATACTATAAAACATTTTCTGCGCCGTCATCCAATAATTGTAAAAATCATCACAGGGTTGCGGGGCGATTGAAAAGCTCCAGATAAGCCGCAGGGCAATCGCCAGTATGATAATATAGGCTATAGATATTTTATTTAACAAGCCTCCAAAGAATAACCATGTCAACCCAACCGCGGCTAGCAAAATAATAGCCATCATAAAAGAAAGGGAAAGAACACCTGCTCTGCCCATGATCCAAACTATGAACAACGCCAAACATATGTTAACTAGTAATGAAATGGATAACGTGAGTTTATTACGGGGTTGGAAATCCATCTTTGTTGGTACTGGACTTGAAGTCAGGGCATATGACTGATTTAATAATACTAAACCTAAGGCAGAAAGAAAAAACAACGCTACCGAATAAGAAGTAATCTGTAACTTATGGTTAAACAAAATAGCTATGAACGAAAGAAAAAATACGGATATTAGCGCAAATAAAAGTATTCTGGTCTTTTCCATTTATCGATCCTCAAATATATAATGTCCATGTTAAATCGAAAGCCGATGTGCTATTCCAACTCTATTCAGTTGTTTGAGGTTACGAATCTAGTCTAACTATAGATATAATAAAGAAATATTCCCGCACATATCGAAAAACTTATGATTTCAAAAACAGGCATTCTATCATGAAAAAGGATCCCAATAATAGTAAAAGCAATCACCATTAAAGGGATTCAAAAAAAAATGGATATCAGCACAATAGACGAACAATAGAAATTTCGAGAAATAAAAATGATTTTTAACCAAATAATAGTAAAATAGCGAAAACTAAGAGCGCATAAAGAATAACTGTCACTAGAATGTGTTTATCTTCAAATAATACTTGTTCGGGTTTTCCACCTTTATTATGTTTATGGATCAGATAAAGATAGCGAAAAATACCATAAATAACTAGTGGCATTGTCCACATGAGATATATGCTATGACCCGAAGTAAAAGTAAATAGCGCATAGAAAACAATTGTGGCTGTAGTAACTATGCTATTAAACTGATTTAATAGATCTATTGAATAATGTTCAAGCACTTTACGATGATGCTTTTTATCCTCTTCTAATAGATATAGCTCATGCCGTCTCTTGCTAATTGCCAAAAACAAAGCTAATAGCAGAGTGCATAGCAAAAACCATGGCGTGAGTTCAACGCCAATAACAATACCGCCGCCGATTGCCCTGAGTACAAATCCTGAGGCAATAATCATAATATCAATAATAACTACATGCTTGAGACGTAGCGAATAAGTGATATTTATGAGGAAATAAAGCAATAAAACAACGGCAAATAACACGTTCAGATAAACCGCTGTTATCATAGAAATGGAAAACAGTAAAATACCAAAGCTCATGGCGAGTTTAGGATTTAGCGCTCCTGACGCCATGGGTCTATTTTTTTTATCAGGATGCAGTCGATCTTGCTCGCGATCTACATAATCATTAATAATATAGACACAGCTGGATATTAGACAGAACAAAAGAAACCCGGTAACAGACTTCAGAAACATCTCAGTCGAGAAGCGCTGAATGGAAAAGAGAAGTGCCGCAAAAACAAGGAGGTTTTTAGTCCACTGCTTCGGTCTAAGCTGCTTGATCAACAGATAAATTGTGCTGCGAGCAGGATATTCCGATAATTCAATATTCATCTATTTGCCTATGCTTTGCTTTTTGGTATTGTTAATACTTATTCTATCATCTATAGCTAGAGAAGCAATGATTTTAAAAAATCACTCAACCCTTCCTGCAAAATATCAAACACTTCAGGTATAGAATCAAGAATTTGACACAACTTGCGCAGGACGAGGTTGGGTCTCTAATCTAAACACATTGCCGTACTTATGCTTAGCAAACAGAATAACATTTTGACCCTCATAGGGGTGGTTAAACTCAAATTTTCGCTGAGGTCCATACCAAACGACTGCTTGTTGTGTATCACCTTTTAATAAATAACAGGCAAATTGATAATTCTCTGGGTTTACATCTTCAAATAATTCATAGTCAACAGTAATTTTCTCAGGAGCAAATGAAAGGGACATGGTTTTGAAAGGTGTTACATGCTGATCAATATCCATATTATTAATAGGGATATTTTCTTGATACTTTTTAAGGGGTAGAAAAATATCCTGTAAAGCCATAATTTTTGCTGCAAGCACTGCAGTTTCCCGGGGAAACTCTAGAGATTTATAACCAAGACTCTTGCGTAAAATAGCGAATAACTCAAGGTATTCTGGAAATAATATTTCTAATCTAGCCAAAGCTTCCGCTGCTGATCTATGCAATAATCTGGTTTTAGCTGCCAACGATGAAACGCTATGACCCTGGCCGGCACTTTTTATCGCAGCATTAACTTTATTTCTGGTTGCCGTCCACTCTGCCCGCTTATCAACGGTGGAAATCACAGGAATAAAGAGATCTCGATTTTTCCTCTGCTCTTCAGCATATGGAAAACCGCCGTCGTATCCCATATTTGCCAAAATTTCGTCATTAGCGTCTATAAATTCATATATAAGCCTACCTGTCACACGCTCTTCAAAGCTGAAGCAATAACTAGATTTCAACAAGGATTTAGACATTAACGGCATCCAGGTCGGCGCTCTTTGGAAAGTGGAATAACCATGAAACTGTAAACCAAAATGAGCTCTATTTCGGAAAAAAAGATAATGGCGATTGAGCGCTTCCCAACTATTTAGCTGCGAAAAAATTTCCAACTGCTTGCTAACGTATTCTATAATCTCTAGTTTCAAAGGAGAGTGTAATTTATGTAAATACGGTTCCTTATCTTGTAATACGCGTTCGATTACAGTAGCTAGGGACTCTGTTTCTGCCGAAGCTATAATTTTGTGCCAATAACCTCGAAGCAGTTCACCACAGCCACCCGCAAAGTAAATTTCCCTGTGATTATTGCCCTGGCAGGAAAAATCTGTTAACACCATCGTATTATAATCTCCCATGGCATAGCTACGCCAAACCGATAAGGCAGTATTCAAAGAAATGGGTTTTATAGGAATTTGATCGTTACAATGAAGCTCCAGATTAAAATTTTCAATAATCTTACAAGCAATTTCTAAATCGTCAGATTTGGGAACATTTCTTGTACATATCTGAATTTTCTCTTTCAACCGGCTATTGTTTACTAAATGTGAAATCATCATGCGGCTATCTTTGCCTCCGCTTAATTCACAGGCAATGATATCAAAATTATTGCTATTGATAACTTTTTCTAGATTATTCGAAACTTCATATTGCGCCTGTAATAGATGCTTTTTATAATCACCCTCTCCTGAAAATACCTCGTTCCACTCCTTTTTTTCTCGTAAAGTTAAACGGCCATTTCTAATGCTGGCGTCATAGTTAAGCGGCAGACGTTTAAGTGATTGAATGGGGGTTTCATGTGTGAAGGGTTGATGAGAAAAAAAAGGATGATCTAAAAGAAGTGTATGAATAAAGAGGCGATTGGGTCTGGCGGGCAATGCGGCTTCAGCTAATATAACGGCTGCCAAATGTGATCGGTTGGTGATGAAAGATCCACCGAACCAGGAATAATAATAATAATGCCCTTGGCCTAAAAAATCTTGATCGGCCAAAATCTCATCATCGCATAGGCTTATGGCAGTGAAAAGTCCGACACACTCCCCTAAATTCACTTCAGGCATCAAATCAAGCGTTTGAGGACCACAATAAAATTGATCATCGATAATACCCATGCCGGAAAAAAGTGTTTGGTTCTGCTGAGAATCTATGCTTAATGCGGAATCACAAATAATAACGCAATTCATCGCGGGTAGCAGATATACACTTAGGCCTAAAGGAGAAAGATTGGATTTTAATGCTTGAAAAATAATATCGATTTCCTGAGCAGTTACAGTTTGTATAACTGCGATGTCCATAAACGGCCGCGGTAGGGTATGGTATTCTACTGTTGACACCGGCATCGCTATTAAGTCCTTTGAGAAATTTTAAAAATATAGCAGAAAATGCTAAACTGTTCAACCAAAAACCCTACTAATTCGATCATAATCCCCCTTTTGTTTGTATCATATTTGACAGCTGTTAAGTCAGAAAGCGTGATTTTGAGGTATTTTTTAGTGTGCTAAAATCTTATAACAACATTGATATTTATGATCGCAATTATAAGAAAATTGATGAGAATTATATGTTCCTAAAAAAGCATAAAAAATATATTCAAGGAAATTTAGAATTTAAACAGATAGATTAGGCGCATAAAGGTTATCGTTAAGGAATTAATCTTAATCCCGTTAAACAATGTTTGCTCGCTGGGTATATGAATTATTGGCATCGCATCGAATACTATGGTACTTAGCCTTCTCCTTATCTATCTCAGAGATGGGCTTTGGAAACCGGCTTAGCCGGTGGCGGCCCGCAAAATAATACTTGGAATCTGAACTATTGTCGCGATAACACATTTACTGGTTTCTGGCCAAACCCAAGGGCATGAATATTCCAATGATTCCAGCTGCACAAAATAAGGTAATTTTTTCTGTTGATAAAAATCATGCTGTTACACATATGTCGATTCCATATTTAAATAATGATGGTTTCGGATTGTTTGAAAAGCAAAAAATTGGTTAATTCCAACGACTGACTTTTGTTGTGCTCCGGAACTGCTAAAAGATAATTATAAGTTGTAGGAGATGAGTAATTAGGACGAAAATTCAGCTCTGCTGGACTGATATTTTTGAGACAGATGTATGTTTTTTCTATAATTCTCAATAATTTTGTAATAAATCATTATATTTTTCTTTGATCAGCACATATTGTTGTTTATAAACGAGGATAGATTGATCAAAATTTCGATCTTAAATATAAATGCTCTTCTCAGCATTAATGATTATAGATTCATAATTTAAGCTCTGCGGAGTTTTTATTAACTCCATCTCTTTCTCGATAGTCTGCTTTATGCCACTTTGCAATCTAACTCTTTGTGCAGCGTTATGTGATAAGTTTTGAAATAATTGAGGATTTTTATATAATTTTTTAATTGCCTCAGCAAGCTCAACTGAATCTTCTGCAGTTGCCAAAAAGCCGCATTCTGTATTTACAAACTCAGATATTGCTCCCACATTATTAGTGATTGGGACCAACCCAGATGACATAGCTTCATCACGTGAAACTCCTTGTGTATCCATACGAGAAGGGCATAAAAATATGCCATATTCTTTATGAATCTGAGATATTTCTTTTTGTGTTAAAAAACGCTGTTCAATAAATACATTATTAAACTGTCTTAGAGATTCAGTGGTCTCCTTAAATAGAGGGCCATCCCCTATTAATCTAAACTCTAATTCATTAAAATAAGTCTCTTGTGAAAGTAGCAAGATGGCTTTTACTGTTAAGTCATTAGCATAGGCTTTATTAGCATAGGGACGAATAGATAAAATCTTCTTCCGTTGTTCAACAGGCTTGGGAATATATGAGAATAAATCATTATCAATATAATTATGAATGACCGTATATTGTTGTTCGGTGAGCTGAATTCCTAGATCGCCCATAACCTCCTGAGCAAATTGATTAGATACGAATACGAAATGGAGTTTAGTCGTATTTTTCGAAAATAGTTTTCGCCAAAACTCAACTCGTTTTTCACTGGCCAATATAGCCCGTTCCTTTTCAATGTCATTATTTATGTTGAATGCTCTTCGATACCAAGGCTGAATCTCAAAACCATGTATCCATACAATAATCTGAACCTGGTTTATATAATTTTCCAACACAGTCCACATTTCTTCATTTAAAAAATGTACCAAAATTTTTCGATATCGGCCAGAATTCAGAGTCTGAATCAATTGATCTCTGTAACCGGAAAGTACATTAATATTTTCAAATTCATAAAATCTCAATGGTTTACGAGCATTAAACTGAAAAACATCTAACTCTAAATTTAATTGTTGATATTTACATACTCGACGATGCAAAAAGACATTACGATAGAGATCTTCATAATCTGGATAATTGTTACTGAGCACAAGATAATTTCCTTGATTAATAAAACATCCAGCAGAACAATTTACTTCCTCAAGAAACAAACCCTTAATAATACATTCTCCTGGTCCTAATATACGAATTCCTAACTGTACCCAGGCTGCATTTTCGGGTAGATTGCGCAAATGATTTCGATTGCCTAGCGTTATTATAGTATCAACTCGATTTTTATATTCATCAAAAAATAACACAACCAAAGATACTTGCAATCCTGGCGTTACATCAAAATAAAAGTTGACATTTTTCTCAAAATTTATTTCTTTAGGTCTAAAAAATTTACGAATATAGATGTACTGATGCTTCTCTCGGTCAAGCTTTGAAACAACTTTTATACCTCTGTCATCTTCAATCAGATTTACGTGACTATGCTTCCCTGGTCCAAGTTTATGTAAGAGTTCATGCGCAGTTAACTGCATATATTCTTTTAACAATCCTTGTTCTGACTGCATATTTTCAGCAATCGCATAGAGTTTCTGGATGTGATTTCCTACATTTAATCCTTCCAAATCGTTAACTGAAGAAAGCAAAGCTTCTTCTAAATGAGCACCTGCCTGACAATAATTAAATTCATCTATTGACAAACATGTTTCAGCCGTTAGCCTCTTTACTTTAATCGAGGTCACCCAATCTAATAAATTTTCCTTACTAATTTGCTGTGCATGGACAATGGCGGCGCGAGCAGAGATATTCTCTACCTGCTGATATTGTGTATGGTCATTGGTTAATACAATCGGATTAGCGCTTCTTTTATCATATTGATATTGCGCAGATTTACCAATGATTGATGCCGCACTATAACGGGTCGTCAATACCAAATCGAATAGATAGTTCTTACCATAATAATCCTCTGATACCATTCCTGCCACAAAACCATCGGCAGCAATTTCTCCTAGTTTAAGCCGTTTTGCCTCCTGTATTTTTATAAATTTCCCCCCTAATCCATCCAAAGATTGTTTCGGAAGATAATTTTTTTCTAAAATAATGACCAGTGTTTTATTTTCCAATACCTGCCGCTGATAATTTCTTAAAATACTGGCTAATTCGACATTATCTTTGACCAAAGCCACAACAGTTACTGAGGGTAATGAAAATGTGAATGGCTGTTTGGTAACACACTGCATAACATAGCGCAATCGGTCTTCATAAGTGTGTTCACTTAAAACTTTTCGTAAGCCAGCCAATCTGTATTTACGATATAACACCTCATCTTTATTTCTGTCGTTAAAAGACTCCTGTAAAGCAGCACGATTATCGGTATTAATAACAAGCTCACCAAAAAAATTACGTATACCTCGTGAGTAATTGCTAAGCACCATTGTGTTAGACGCCAACAACTCAAATACTCGACGAGCAAACATGGACTGGGATTGTTTGATGGAATTCAAATTAATTCCATAGCGATAACCCTTATGGGCTCTATCAATCTCTTTAAAATCCAAGTTACCGCGAATATATTGCGTATATTCCACAGGGAACATGTAATTCTCATCGTCCTTACCATAATTGCGGTCAAAAATATCAATGCTTTTACAATCCCCCAGGGCACTAATAAATACCTCAAAGTCACGGCGCCTTTCTGTATAACGCTTATAATAAGCACCAGCAAAACAAAATTTATCCTGTCGTTGGTACTTCTCAATTGGATTGTGCACTGCAGGTTGACAAGCGAAGGGAAGCAAATACACCCGGTCATGTCCTAAAAGGGTTTTATATTTCTGTATGCAATCAATATCAGTAGTAAATACATAATCGAATATAAACGCCGTATTAATAAACGTTTCCATGTGTACGGGATCTTCTTTATTCCAAAAAATAGTTGGAACCCCTCTGTGACGACACCAGTTCACTAACTGAACAAGCTCACTGGCCACATGATTAACCTTTCGGTGCCATAAATTATCTTTGCCACACCAGGCAGATTCTACAAATAGTAATTGTGGAATAAAAGCTTCAACTTCAGTCTGCCAGTTAGCTGGTGTTACTTGCCTTACTTGACATTCTGGATGGTAGGACTCATAAGTGAATTCATCCATAATGCAAGCAACTCGTAAGTTTTTCAAATTCTGCGAGAAATCTCCGGCAAGAGTATGGACTAAAGCTATATTGCTGTTTGGAACTTCGGGATTAGCATTTGTAGCTGACATATTCAGCGCAGGGGAACTAGCGATCCTTCCTACGGAAAGCCCGTTTGTGACGTCAGGATTTAACTGGGGGGGGGTGTTCAATTTCTTAGCGTTTGTGTCGCCAACAAAGAAAATACCTAAACTATGCCTCTTAAGCTTACTGAGAAAAGCTTGTATTCGTATAACTTTTCTATTTTTCCACAGTGCTATCTCAGCCCTGCTGGATTTGTACTTCTCAGACCAATATATATTTTTTTCCTGTAAATTCCGATAATTTTGTAAAAGATCACCATATTTACCTTTCATTTGATCATATTGTTGGCATTTTTCAATAAGTTTTTTTTCCACATTTTGTTGTTGTAAAAATGTTTTTTCATATAATATCGTGCTCTGTTCAAGAGATTCCTGGGTCTGCGCAAGCTGTGTATTCCTATCAAAAATTTTCTGTTGCAAAGTCTGAAATCGCCCCCAAATATCCAAATAGGTCTGTTTCAATTGCGCATATTCATCAGTTCTTTCTATATTTTGTTTATGCAACTTATCATATTGTGAAGAAATATTATCATACAATTGCTGCAGTTTCTCAGATTGCGCGTTTTTATCAAAAAACTCTCGTTCTAACACAAGATACCGCTCTATAAATCCTTCATATTCACTCTTCGTCTGTTCAAGCTGCTCTCTTTGTTTTACATCTCTCTCCTGCAAGTCACGACATTGCACCATTGCTTCTTCATACTTAAACTTTGTCTGTTCAAGCTGCTCATTTCGTTCTACATCTTTCTCTTGCAAATCACGACATTGTAACATTGCCTCTTCATAACTACGTTTTGTCTCCTCATACTGCTCCTTTCCTTCTACATTTTTCTCTTGTAAATCACGACATTGTAACATTGCCTCTTCATAACTACGTTTTGTCTGCTCATACTGCTCCTTTCGTTCTACAAGTTGCTGTCGTAGATTTCTAAAGTTTTCCAGAAGCTCATCGTATAGTTGTTTTATTTTTGCATATTGCGCTGTTTTTTCAGTCTCACGCTTCTGCAGATCTCGAAATCTCGGCAAAATATCATCATATAAATTTTTTACTTTGCTATGTTGTTCATTTTGTTCCAAAGACTCTTTTCGCAAATTATGGCATTCCGAAACGCTATTCTCATAGGATACTTTCATCTTTTCATATAGTTCGAAATACTCCATTTTCTGTTTCTGGGTCTCCTGATACTGGGCAATAACTTCCTCGCTCTTTTGGATTAATTGTTGTAAGTTTTGTTTACTTACATTTAATTCCCCATTAAGCTTTTCAAGAGCCGTCTGGCGATCTTTGATTTTTTGCGATAACTCCCCGTTAGTTCGCAAATATTTGCTCTGCAACTCCAGGTTTTTTTCCTGCAAATCATAAAAAGCCTTTTCAGATATTTTAAGCAGTTTAATCGTTTCATTGCCAAATCCTGGATCATTAGTTACAACCACTTGCCCAGCAACGCTGATTTTCTTGCAACAAACCCGAATATAGCGACCCTGCACTTCGATTTCTTCGATCTGGAAAAAAGGGCTTACTAAAGTGATCACATCTGAGATATAAAAAGTACTTTTATGATCAGGATCAGGGAAGATACCAAAAGGAGTAGTTAAAATAAGGAAGCCTTGCTCTTCCAGGTGAAAATGGCAACGTTCAATAAAGCTTGATGGCGATAATACATGTTCTAAAATTTCTCCTGCAATTACCGTATCGAATCTAGTATTCTTATCAAAAGTGTTCAGATTAATATTCAAGAATTTAACCCGATCTTTAACAAAATCATCTTCTTGTGATAGCAAATATTTAGCATAATCAATCGCCTGACTATTCACATCAATACCGATGACTGAGAATCCTTCACGCCCAAGCAAAATCGGCAAAATTCCTTCACTGGTGCCTACATCGAGCACTTTCGAACCCTGCACCCGTTTTGCTATCCAATGCAGGCGATTACGTGTGTTTTGTGTGGTTTCATTATCACCAAACTTTCCCAAGTAGGCTAAGGCCACATTATCTCTGGCCACTGGCAATTTATCAGCTTCGCTATCTGCTATGTCTGTCTTTGCATGAGTGCTTATTTTCTGATAGACATTCTCGGTAATAATTATGTCATTAGTCATTTGGATTTCCTAAATTCTATTCTATAGGGCAACTGCAAAATTTTATTTAAGAGAGCTGCTGTCAATCACAGCCATATTCATCATGACTGATCGCGCTTCTTCACGTTTCGGGGATCTATAAAGCATAAAACGGCTGACGTCAAACCCAGCAGTTTAGCATATGAAATATCACTATACAATTCAATATTATTATGCCAATATCATAGACTTACAGGTGATTCAGGTCTCCTAATGCCATATAATTTTTGGCGGATGAACACGCATCGAGTATATGTATATGCCTCTTACATTCCATGAAGATCGGCTCCTATAAAACCTAAATATTAAAACGCTTCGACCATAGTCAAAAAGATGGCAAAATGTAAATATCTTCATTTTTATTAAAGAAAAATCTATGAGCAATAGTAGTCAGGATGAAAATTCAGAAAATGCAGCACTATCCGCGCTGGAAAGTCTCATTAATCAACTAGCTAACCCATCGGAGATAATCATCGAGCGGTTTGATCCAAAATTTGCCAGTTTTTCTTTTTTCAAGAATTCTCAGCTTACAATTGAAAACCAAGCTTTAAATTTACAGTTCTTCCCTCAAGATGATCAATCTCAAATCTTTGAATTAAGATATAACGTGAACGGTCATAATAAAAGACCTATTAGGCTGCTCAAGGGGAAAATGTCAATACGATTGCAGATGATAAACTGGAGAAATATTAATTATTTGGCATATGGGTGGATGGATGGAAAAAACTATTGGCATGTTAAGAACTTCCATCCTCTACAGAATATATGGTTAGAGGAATCCTTAACAAATAACAGCTATGAGATCCCCATCACACAAAAATCCGCTTGCCCTCAAAACATGACCGTAGATACCGTCAGGATATTTATTAAAGGCAAGCCAATGCCAAGTGGCGGCACCATTAAATTAAATTATATAGCTATTACTGAGGATTCTTCTGGTTACTGCATTCTAAATCAAATACATTTTCCAATAGAACAACTCTCTGAATGGTATTGGCAAAATCGTTCGAAGCTTTTAAGTTCAATCGACGACTCATTGAATGAAGCATTCTTGGTCTATGCAAAAAATCATTTCCCAGATTATAAAAACAGTGCTTCTAAATTCTTAAAAGAAGGCATACTCGCAATGAGGAAAGTGCCTGACCTACGATGGAATTGGGATGAAGTCTCTCCTAAGGAAAGGAACCAATGGAATACAACTCAATATTTGTGGCATGCCTTAAACCATGTACAGCCATTATTACTCGCTTTTAATGATTATGCGAATAAATCTTTTCTCCCCCCAATTCAATCATTAATCGAACAGTGGATTAATGATAATATCTTAACAACTCCAGAAAAACATGAGTTCTACACCTGGTATGATCACGGTACTGCTGAACGCCTTATGGTCTTGTCTCACGCATGGTTTATCAGCCTTAGAGAAAAACTTGACATTCGATTTATAACCAAGCTTTTACAGACACTAATAAAGCATGCCGACCTTATTGCCAGTGAGTGGTTTTATGCGAAAAACCAACCCATTCGCTATCACAATCACGCCGTTTTCCAGGACATGGCTCTTTTTGTAGCGGCCACTATCCTACCTACGTATAGTAACGCAGGAAAATGGAAACATACTGCTTTAACCAGACTAAACGAACAATTTGCACATTTAGTTACTGAACAAGGAGTCTCTATTGAAAATAGCTATGGTTATCACGTCGCTTTACAGGATATCTGCAAGTCTATAGCTTCATGGCAAAAAATTAATGACAGTAAATCTGAATTTATACCAATCTACAAAAAGATGCTGAATTTCACTCATGCCGTAAGCTATGGAGACACTAGAGGGGCGAGTTATGGTGATAGCTTTAGGCTGACGAATGACAAAATTTATTCTGAGGAATCTAAAAAAGCTAAACTTCTGCCATGCATTTTTGATTACACGGAGAGTGGATATTTCATAGCACAGGGTGTGACTAATAATTTACCCTGGAAATTACTTTTCTTGGCGCCATCAAAATCCAGTACACATAAACACGAAGATAATCTTAATATCATTTTCTGGGCGGGAGGAGTTGAATGGCTGATAGATCCTGGGTTTCACTCACATCAATATAAAGATTTCCTAACTGCATATGCACGAGGCGTCAAAGCGCATAATGTCCCTTTTGTAAACACTAGATTTTATTCTGTTGAACCCGAGAAATCAAAACTTTTCCCACCGACATTAGACAAAAATGGGGTTTTTACAGCTTCTGGAGTTTGTGAAAGTCAAGAAGATGTCAAGCTCACTAGAAGCATTACGGGCAATACTAATTCAAATTATATTACAATCACTGATAGTTTTGCATGTGAATTAACACCAGATGAAGAAATACTTTTTTATATACATCTAGGTGAAAGCATAGATGTTGAAATTATCAATCAAGCTATTATTCTATCTACTGAACTCTCAGACCTTATCGTAACAATTAAATCGGATAATGTTAGATTTTGTAATGTAGTCAAGGGAGGAAATTTTGAATCATACGATCAGATAGGCGGTTGGAGTTTTCCTAGTTTTGGCACCAAAGAGCCGATAAATACCATTGTTTGCAAATTAACAGGGTTACAGGCCGATTGGAGTATTTCTTGGGATAGAATTCTTGAAACCTAGAAATCAATTATCAATGTGCTGAATTTAGCAGTTAGCAGTGCATGTTTTTTATAAAAATAACCTTATTCTCTTCAGCAATTTTTTATAACGTTTGAAGCTCCCCATAAAACGCTGGCATATCGTCTGGCCATTTTCGGAAAACGATCAAATAGCATATTTAGTTGATCAGCGAATCCACCGCTTAAAACAAAACTTAGTTCAGTTGAGCTAGCTCTAAGTTCATCAAAGGCAGCAAAACAATCACGGCGAATTCTTGCATCAAGGTCATTTTCCAGAAAAGAGCTAGGCATGTTCGTTATAAATTGGTGAGATTTCTGCTGTTTAAACTCTAAAATTCTCTTGTTATAGCCAATAATATCATAATCACTATCTATTAAAATCTTCTTCTGGTTCAATTTTTCTAGTGCTTCATCTGCATATATAAATGGTTTATCATAATTATAGGCTGCTACGCCGGGGTTAAGTTTATATGTCGCATCAAAAAATAATTTACCCCGACTTCTTTCATCCTCAGCAAGGCAATGAGCGGCTCTATAAAAACCTTTTGTCAGCAGGGGATTGAAAGTTACGCAATTCATCCATGTATTATACGTTGAAATTGATCCACCATGATATCTTGAGGCATAAAACATATATAATGAGCCAAGTTTACTTGCTGGAGTAAAGCCAGGAAGTTCCGTAAAGGTTTTTCTTAGGTATTGATGAACCCGCTGCTGAATATCCATGTCAAAATTTTTAGAATAACTAAATTTTTCAATCAAGCCCCGATAAAAATCTTCAAGACTCATTTCAGCTAGCGGCAAGGAAAGAGACATAAGTTCCGTAAACCCTGACCTTAACACTAATGAAGTATGTCCCGTAAAACGGCAATCGGTTTTATTGAGTCCAAAAGCCGCATCGGAATCACCATTCAAAAGATAATAGGTACCCATAAAATAACTTTGCCATATTGCCATCTGGTGGTCTAAACTCAGAGGTAATCTAGGCATAAAAGTGCAAGGATGAGTCTTTTCAAGGTCTAAATAATCTGTGATAGCATTCCCTATATAAAGATCAGATTCTTGCTCAGTTGCAATAGAAATAGCTTGAATTTTATTTATATACTGCGGACAATTCATAATTCCGGCGGCCACAAGCCGACTATCTCTACCCCCTGAAATATCAACAACTGCTCGTGTAAAGCGTTCCTTGCTTAAAACAGCATGAAAATACGATTTGAATTCCTCAACCCCTTCATTTAAATGTTCGTTATATTTACTTTCGCTAATAGGATGATTTTCAAAAAAGAAAGCTTTATCTTGAAAAAATAAGCTACCCCTCGTCATACGTAGCAACTTGTTTATTTCAACTTGATGAATGCCATCAGCTATCATTGCGGGGCATGAAGCGTAGGAAGTAAAAATATGAGTTCGGAAATATATCCCTCTAAGTAGGACATCAACATTTATATTTATTTTTATATCAAGATGATGCAGGACATTAACAATAAAGTGAACTCTATTCGATACAATAGAAAAATGTGAATTTGAGTAATAAAATAAAATTCCCTGTCCAAAAAGATCATTCTCAAATTTAAACTGGCCCTGATCATAGCTAAAAGCAGTATAAATTCCGACCGTATCACCTAACATTGCTTGTTCAAGATTTGTGAGTTTTTGCTCCTGACCCATTAATAGGTGGCCATTAAAAATCCCATGACCAGAAAATAAAGTACAATGTTCCTGAAAATTTGGCTTGAGCCAATCTTTATAAGTTAATACTACAGAGAAATCATCTAATTGATAGGTATTTAGTCCTAAATGGAACAGCTTTTCATCTTGATAAATAGGTGTTTCTTTTGTTTGCACAACGAGAAAGTCAACAAATGGTTCAGGTGCGATAAAAAATTGATTCATATGTTATGATCCATCATCTACATAAGTTTTATTGGAATATTCTGAGCGATCTATTTATAATCTTAAAATAAATTGATGAGCAGCCATTTAAAAGCGAATGGCTGTAGTAAGTGTAAGAATCGCCCTCAGGAAAAGAGCCATATCTAAGGAGTTATTATTATATGGGAGCAAATACACATCATCGCATTCTGCTTGCCAAATTTAGGTGAAAACTGATGAAACCATTTAAAATAGTCTGCGTGATTGGCACTCGCCCTGAAGCCTTAAAAATGGCGCCTCTAATCAAGGTATTGTCCGCCAATCCGGCATTTGATGTCAAAACATTATTGTCGGCACAACATCGAGAACTACTCGACCAAATGCTGGTGCATTTCTCCATCCAGATTGATGCAGACTTCAATATTATGACTCACAATCAACATCTAACTGAGCTTAATGCTAAATTATTACTGAAGTTTGATAATTACTACCAGGCTACCAAGCCCGATTTGGTTATTGCCCAGGGAGACACCACCACCACCATGGTGGCAGCTATGTCAGCTTATTACCATAAAATACCCTTTGCCCATATTGAAGCGGGTCTTCGTACTTCCGACATCTATACCCCATTCCCAGAAGAAATGAACCGTCGAGTGGCTTCACAACTTTCAGCACTCCACTTTGCGCCTACTCAATTTGCCAAGCAGAACCTAGCCCGCGAAGGCATTCATAACCGGGTATTTGTGGTGGGCAATACGATTATTGATACCTTATACCATTTCTCAAAACAATTTCAAGAGCCGCTGGCGCCTGGGAAAAAGCTGATCCTGACCACCTGTCACCGTCGTGAAAATTTTGGCCAGCCTTTGCATGATATTTGTGAGGCCATGAAAACTCTGGCTACTCAACGCGATGATATCCAGTTCGTTTTTCCGGTCCATCCTAACCCCAATGTCCAGGAAGTGGTCTATACTGCCCTGGGAGGAATTGCCAACATCCAATTGACTACGCCAATGGACTATATTGAATTGGTGAAACATTTAAAAGCCAGTTATCTGGTATTAACCGATTCGGGCGGTTTACAAGAGGAAGCCCCAGCCTTGGGTAAACCGGTTTTAGTATTGCGCGAAGAAACGGAGCGGCCGGAAGGTGTGCTCTGCGGTGCGGCGAAATTAATAGGCACTGGCAATCAGGAAATTATTGATGAAATAACTTTACTATTAGACAATCCCGAGGCATATCAGCGCATGGTGGTTAAAGTTTCACCCTACGGTGATGGCAAGGCTAGCGAGCGCATCAGCTGGCATATTGAAAATTATTTATCGAAACGAGAATCTCATAACTTATTGAAAGAAAACGAATTTAATTTCGATTTGCCCATTATAGAATCAGGGCTGCCTCATCTTGAATGAAAGTAAGAAAATATCTTTAGCGAGTGCCCCTATTTCTGCTATTATTTGCCGCCTGTACTTTACTACCTAAAGAGATTGATCTCCATGGAATATATAACCATTGCTTTCATCGCCCGCAACCAAAATACTGCTATTGAACAATTGATCAATTTAACTGCAAAAACTCAGTGCTATATTGAAGAGAGCAGATTTGCAGTCCTTGGTTCTGACTTTGCTGGGATATTCCGGGTCGCAGGTAATTGGAACGCCATAGCCAAGCTCGAAACCGCTATTAACAATATCGATCAACAGACCGATATCGTCATAGAGCTCAGACGAACCACGCAGAACCGCCTCGAAGGCGATTTTCTACCCTATTTAGCACAAGTAGTGGCGTTGGATACCCCTGATCTAGTGCATGAGATCACTTCATTTTTTTCTGAACAAAACATCCGAATTATTGATCTACAAACCGATCCTTTCAAAACCACCCATTCTGAAACCACCATGCTTACCTTATCTATGCGCCTAAATATTCCTGCTCAAATCAGCATTGCCGAATTGAGGGAACGCTTCATGATATTATGCGATGAGCTGAATATTGATGGCATTATGGAACCGGAGAAACGCTAATGACCACCGCTCCAACCTTAACTGGACAAATAATTACCAACCTGCCTTTCGTTACAAAAGAAGGTGAAAGCAGGAATTTCAAGCAAATGCAGGGTAAAAACTTTGTACTTTATTTTTATCCTAAAGACAACACCCCCGGTTGTACTCAAGAGAGTAAAGAATTTGCTGAGCTATACTCCCAATTTCTAGCCACTGATACAGAAATCTTTGGTATCTCACGAGATAACCTGAAATCCCATGATAAATTCCGTTGCAAGTACGACCTACCCTTCCAACTGATTAGTGATGCAGACCAAGCAATTTGCCATTATTTCAGCGTGTTAAAAGAGAAAAACATGTTTGGAATAAAGAGTATGGGCATTGAAAGAAGCACCTTCCTGATCGATAAAAAAGGCATCATTCGTCAAGAATGGCGTAAAGTCAAACCCCAAGGTCATGCTGCTGAAGTGCTGGCGGCAGTGAATAAACTTGGGCAGTAAACTGAAATTTCTCAATAAAAACAATCCTATTTAAGGTTACTTTAAGTGTTTACCGTTATCATATAGCTTCTATTAATTAATATTTTTAGCTCCGACAAACTGGCAAAAGCGCATAACAATGGTAAAAACACTGGCTGAAATAATTAAATCCTGTTCTGTATTTTCTACTTTAGAGGAGGCTGATCTCCAAGCTCTTTCTAGCCTAGCATCAGTCATTGAAATTAAGGAAGGCGAAACCTTATTCCATCGGGGCGATAATTCCCGGGATGCTTATATCATCATTTCCGGCAAATTGGTTGCCACTACCGCAACTCCCACCACCCGAGGGGAGCTGATCGGCTATCTTATGCCTAATGAATTGGTAGGTGAAATGAGCCTGCTCGCTGCTGATGTGCCCCGTTCTTTAACTATTACCGCAAGCGCCGATAGCACTCTTCTGCAAATTCATCAAGCTGATTTCGAGCATTATTGCCTAAATAAACCCAAAGTCGCCTTTAAAATGCTAGAGATCATTATCAAGCGTACTCAAGGCGTTATTCGTCATTTGGAGAAACCAATGAGAGCTCAGTTCATTGCCTTTCTTCCCGCTGATGAGGCAGTGAATCTAGAAGAAGTCATTATTCAACTCAAATCATGCACTAGTCATAATCCGAAAGTAGTTATTTTGCAGGAAACCGACATTAAGGCCAATGCTGATAATCTGGGTCATCTTTTCTTAAATTTAAAACAGCAGTTTGAGTATGTTCTCTATCCTATTAGCATAGAAGAACAAAATCTTACTACAGATATATTGATTAAATACGCTGATAAAATAGTGCTATTCGGTTATGGCGATCAAAAAGCCGACATGAGTCCAACCAGCCTCAACTTACTCAATAGCCGCCAACATTATGCTCATGTCCGCAATGAGTTAGTGCTGCTCTATAAAAATAGTGAACTGCGGCCTTTTGACACACGCAATTGGCTTAAACACGCCAATTTTTTTCGCCATCATCATATTTATTTAGACCAGATCGGTGATATTCAACGTCTCGGCCGCTTTATGACTGGCAAAGCTATTGGCCTGGTACTCGGTGGTGGTGGCACCAGGGGCTGGGCACATATAGGCGCATTAAAAGCCCTGATGGATGCCAATATTCCCATAGACGCAGTAGCGGGCACTAGTGTTGGTAGTGTGGCCGGAGGTTGCTACCTTTCAACCCCCAATTTTGAGTCACTACATAGTAAATACCAACGCTTGCAAAAGATCGTCTTAAAATCATTATCCTTAAGGGAATTGACTCTCCCCTTAATCTCTTTATTCAGTGGAAAAAGCGCCACCACCATAACTCGTCAAGAATTTGATTTTTGTATCGAAGATTTACCAAAACCTTTCTTTTGCATTTCTTGTAACATTACTAAAAAAGAACAGACCATTCATAAGCATGGCAAATTATGGGAGATCATTCGCGCCAGTGCTTCATTGCCTGGCATTGTGCCCCCCACGCTGATAGACAAGCAACTTCATGTCGATGGCGGAGTAGTCAATAATTTACCCGTCAATATTATGTCTGAATTTTTAGAAAACTCAGGCACAATCATTGCTGTTTCTTTGGTCACACCTCCCAAAGAAACCCAATACTCATTTCCCCCTATTATTTCACTTTGGGATACCATCTTGATTAAATGCGGTATTAAAAAACAGTATCTATTGCCTTCATTATTCTACACATTTGTTGATTCATTGCTGATGGGCTCTTATTCTCAACAACAGCAGAACATGAAAAAAGCGGATATTTTAGTCCAGCCAGACTTGCTGGGATACACTACGCTAAGCAAAAAAGATGTTTCAGCAGCATTAATCAGCTTAGGTTATAAAAGTACAAAACAAGCACTCTTAGACAATAAATTGTTATTAGAGAAAATTATTAACTAAATACTTATAACTATAAATCAAAGCCATGTTCCCCATATTGAAAAGAAAAACCCGAAAGCTGTATGTTGACATACTGATCGTTTTCGTCAGTCTATTTGTCATCACCATCGCTACCGTTATCAGTTATATGCAATATAACCAATATCAGCATAGCCTGGATTTTTCAAAACGCATTGTGGAATTAAATGGCACAATGATCACGAATGATATAGATAATTACCTGAAACCTGCTCAAGTCTCTGAACTCCTGGATGATTTATTTACCAAAGGCTCACTTAGCATGGAGAATCCCGAGCACTTAGGGATTTTTATGGAAGGAATATTAAAATCCTACCCCTACATGACCAGTATTTACATGGTGGATAATCATGGTAATTTCGCCCAGGAAACCCATGTTCTGCCCGGAAACACCTATACCCGGAAACAAATAACCAATCGCCCTGTGGGAACAGAATATATCAGCTATTTCTTACAAATGAAGAACGAACAACATCCGCAACATCAGGAAACCTGGATATATAAGGATGTCGATGGTAAGGTACTTTCTACCCAACAGCTAAGCGAAGGCGATGGCTATAATCCTTATCAACGCCCTTGGTACATGGGCGCCGAAAAAGCCAATACTAAATATTGGCTGAATGCTTATAAATTCTTCGGTCAGAAAGACGTCGGGCTAACAGTCTCTTACAATATATTTGACAAAAATAATAAGCATATTGGCGTGATTGCAACCGATTATCCCGTAACAGCATTAGCGAACTTTCTTGACAACACGGCATCGTTCAAAACTTCTGATACTAAAAGACCATCCAAAAATGCGATCAGATTCATTATTACTGCTGAAGATCAATTGCTGGTTTCCTCTAGCAATTATCATAGCAACAACCTCAGCAATACAAACACCAGCCTGGAAAATATTACTCAATTGCGAGACCAGCGTATCAATCAAGCTTATCGATACTTTCTTCAGCACCAGAAAAATACTTTCGAATTTTCATATCATGGGATACGTTACTTAGCATTTTTCAAATACTTTTCCTATGGTGGGGCAAACAAACCTTGGGTAATGGGTATGTTAGCGCCACTTCAAGATTTTATGGCGCCTTTACAAAAAGCGAAAAACATCGCATCCTTGATTTCCTTTGTGATTTTGTTAATTGGTGTGCTACTGATTGTATTTATATCACGTAACATATCTCTACCCATCGTCCGGTTAGCCCGAGAGATGGATGATATTAAAAATTTAAAACTAGATAATGTCATCAATCTCAAAACCAATATTGAGGAAAATAGAACCATCCTCAATGCATTAAATGCCATGCGCGCCAGTTTAAAATCTTTCAGCTCCTATGTTCCTAAAGATTTGGTGGCAGAACTGATCAATCAGGGGGAGATGGCAAAACTTGGTTTTAAGAAACGTCAATTAACCGTGTTATTTACTGATATCACCGGTTTTTCTAATATTTCCGAAACTATCAGTCCGGAAGAATTAACTCATTTATTAACAGAATATTTACAAGCCTTGTCTGACATTATCAAGGCCCATCGCGGCACTGTGGACAAATATACAGGCGATGGCTTAATGGCATTTTGGGGTGCCCCCAGCAATGATCCCGAGCAAGCAAGAAATGCTTGCAAGGCTTCTCTATTATGTCAGCAAAAAATTCATCAGTTAAACACTGAGTGGCAAAGCCAAGGCAAACCTGCATTTTTTACCCGTATGGGCATTGATATGGGTACTACCTTGGTTGGAAATCTCGGCTCTAATGAACGAATGAATTACACGGCTATTGGAGAAACCGTGAATCTGGCTGCTTATCTGGAATCATTAAATAAACAATACCATACTGAAATTATTGTCAGTGATGCGATTTACCAACAATGCCTGGGAGAATTTTCATTTGCACCGCTGGGCAGCATTACCGCAAAAGGTAGTGAGCGTATTGTCAATCTCTATGAATTATTGGCAATAAAAGACGGACAAATACAATCAGCTCTGGATCAAGAAAAACCCCCGCTGATCACAATAAAACCAATTTATTTACAAGATAATTCTCAGAAATAAAGGCTTCATATAATTACATTTTATCACCCTATCCGATGCCCACATTTCGTTTCTAACTAAAAAAAATTGAAGTTCATCGTCCCCGCTTTACCAAAGTATCTTAAAATATCAGTCTATCAAGCGGGGATCTAGCGCCTAATTTTCATACGAAGTGGGGAAGCCATAAGACGTACTCAGAATTTCTGGTAACTAACAAAATAGGTGCATCGGATGCTTATAACCCGAACCCTTCGTTTCTAGATAAATCATCATGAATTTCACAAAAAGAATTTGGATCTTCTTCTTCATTACTATCCTTATTTAACTCATCTCTAATTCCACTCCCCTCAGTAAATATTGCACTTTCTATGTTTACTTCTGAAATAACAGCTGTCTCATCTGTCTGGTCTGGCTTAGACACTTTTGATTCATAATATTCTTTAGCAAAGATCCCAGCCGCTGCCAATAACTTCATTGCCGCATATATAGCCGTTATATAAGTGAGCCACAAACCTATTTTTCCATCCAGATTGATCATTCTCGGATCAACTGTATATATGGTCATGCCAGCGGTAGCTGCACTTTTTGCGGTCCAATTTACAAATTTATACAGGCAATCTTGATTAGATTTTTGTTGTATTTCTCCATCCAGCTTTTTATCAGTTTCAGAGGGGGAATTGATATAGTCTGCTTTAATATCAGTCGATTTTAGTTCCGGGATAACTTTGATCAAGCGCTTTAGTTGGGTCTTGATTTCTTTCTGTAATTCCAAATCTGCCGATCCATCTGGCTTATTCATATGAAAATTCACTCGACAACGTAGCTGTATTTCCTTTAGTACAGATACTAATTTTTTATACACCTCTTCCCCAATCTGCACAGAGCCAGTGTTAATTTTGTTCTGCAGAAAAATAGCTTCGTCAATTTTATCTACTAACCACCCTTTAAAATCGCGAGTTTTCAATGCGCCATATAAATCCACACTACTGCCTATCCAATCAGCCCACATTCCAGCCGCAAATGCCCAACCTGCCCATGTAACACCGGTCGGGATATGTTCCGCTCTGCCACTCAGTTGCCGACACAGCCAATGGAAGCTAGCTGTAGGAGATAATAATAATTCCTGTGTACCTCCTAGAATATTTAAGATTCCAACAAACTTATTTTGCATGCCATGATGATCGTCCCTACGCCAGGTATTAATGCCTTCGTATATTTGAAAAAGCCCATCAGTTAAATTCCAGGACAATGTACTTACGGTGCCAAAATTATTTCCAGACAGACGCGTTTCTCCTGGGTCGCGGACCTGTAAGTACTCTAACAAAGTAAACAAAGAATAAGTAGTATCAGCTTCCACGCTGGCTAAATTAGGCGCCATACGTGCTGGCCAGGGAGATGGTTTTTTTTGAGGCGATAAAGTACGGGTTAGTTGGAAACTTCTCGTAGACGTTTTTGAGGAATATATAGAATCGTGTTCGGTTGGTTCATCAAAAACAGTATCATTCTGCTCAATCAAGTCTGGTTCTTGCATAAATACTAAAACTCTTATAATTATTATTATTCTTAATTGTTATTATTCTGATCTAATTATTGTCTTTTTACACGTTTATACAATAAATTTAATTCCATGCAAATCCCTTCCCACTTCAAGTATTCTACACAGGGAAAATTAAAGTTTTCTTAATAGTCTAATAAAGCTATGTCGACGAAAATTATCACAAAACCCGCCATTCGCTACAGCTACTTTTCCGGTGTCTCACCCTTACTTGATTTCGCTGTTTTACTCGCCTTGGCTTTAGTGGCTTTAGTGGCTTTCTGCGTTTTCTCAACCTCAGAATCAATCACTTTCTTTATTGACTCTACTGATGACTGAGCTGCTGCCCGAAAGGCTTGCACCTCTTTGGTCAGGCCGTCAAATTTCTGCTGGACCTCGGTCACTAATTTGCCGAACTCAGCATGGTGTTTAGATAGGGCTTGGACCAATATAGCCAATTCAGCAAATTTCGCCACAATTTCATCCGCTTCGACTCCCTTACTGGAGGAGGATCCACCCATTACCGACTTAACACCTTCTTTGACACTATCCATTATGCCATCAATGCCCAATTTCTTAGTAAATTCGGAAAAATCCGGTATTTTAGCCATAATCTTCTCCTTTTAGCTTTTCTGGTATTTATAAGTATAGATGATAAAACAAGTACTGGCACTGGAGATTGTTATTATCAACCCCCAGCCAGCCATAACCATTTCCCTCGCCGATTAGATTCAGTATACTTTTATACTCCTAGGAGTGGTAATTTATGGATAATGAAACCCTAAAAGATTCAATTGCGGCCTTGCCACCGACTAATACAGTTAAATCGAAGGCAATTAGCGATAATCAGGCATTGGAAACTTTACGCTGTTGGCGGGATTCGCTAATTATTGCCAACCCTAAAGAATTGCCACTTATTGAATATATCCCTGGTAACATACCGCCAGGCGATGAACTCCCAGAAACTTCCAAAATTCTCATCAGCATCTATGAAGAATATCTTTTTGCCACACCCAAAAAAATCCCGCGCCTGTTAAAAAAGTTTTGTTCCTTAAAAGATCATACGGAACGACATAAAGAAAAAACCGTTGCCAGTCTTTGTTTAGCGAGCCAACATCATCTGGGACACACTCAAAATACCTATCCTCTATCTCTTTCGCAACGCATCAGTTTAAGTTATCTGAGTGACCCCAAAAGTAACGGCATTTTCACCATCCCCCAGCCTTTTGATCATGGGAAGACCAGTTTATTGCTTAGCATAATTGCTTCAAAATGGGTAGAAGCAGCTATCCAAAAAAAACCGCCGCCCATTATGGTGACTGCGTCGGCAAATAATTTGGCTAGGACTAACATCCTCGATTATCTTAATGAAATCAGCAGAAATAATCAGTTATTTTGCTGCGCGCGCTGGATACCAGACTTCAATAGCTATGGACTATTTCTAGCCTCTAATCATGAAGCTAATCAAGCTAAAGAAAGGCATTATTTCTATCGTCTAGCAGACCAGGGTTCGGGTTCGGTCGAAAATTTTTATTCAGAAGAATATAGACATGGCGCCAAAATTTATTTCCTAGAACAATTTAACCTAAACTATCAACAATCAGAGTCAGACTTATTGAGTTGTCAAAGTTTTATCCACAAGCTGATGTTAAGCAAACAAGCCCTGCTTAATCAGACCCTCAATTTTGTTGCGGAGCTCAATAAATTCCAGGAAGACATACAGCTCCAATATGGTGATTTAGCAGCTATTACTAGACTTATTGGCAAAACCAGAGAAGAAAAGTCTAAATCCGAAGAGACCATAAAAAATTTGGAAAAATTGCGTGATGAATGGTTTTTATATAAGAAAAATGAATTAAAATGGCCGAAATTGTTTTCATGGTTACCTTTTGTCAGGCCAATGTTAAAAGATCGAATTAAATCTTTTACTTCAGGGCATCATAAAATTTTATCCGAGAAAATAAGTCATATCGATGAAATCGAAGAAACCTTACATCGTAAAATCAATACCCAAATTGCCCATGGTTATAAATATGATGCATTACTTGCAGACTTAGGATCAATTATTGGTATTTACGATACATTTTGCCAAGATAAAACTGCACTTGAACAACAACTAGGTTTTGAATTATTTTCCGAGAATTTGTGGGATACCCAAGACCAAAATCATGCGTTAGATAAACTCGACATCACACTCAGATATGATTTATTTATATTAGCCACGCATTATTGGGAAATAAGCTGGTTATTAACAAGTGAAACCATAGATTCTCAAACTCAGGATGCTGAAAGCCAAAAAAAATATTGGCATACCCAAGCCATGCTAACACCATTCTTTATTACAAGCTTGCACTCAGGCCCAGCATTTTTTCGGTATAAAAAGTGTGAACATGAATTTGAAACTTTCACCAATCTTATCGATTTGCTTATTATTGACGAAACCGAACAACTCATACCCGCGATAGCCGGCGCGCTGATTTCAATCGCAAAAAAACTGGTTTTAATAGGTGAAAGAAGACCTGGAGGTAAGGGAAATCTCTGTGTGGAGAAAGAAGGTGGTAGTAATAGCCATCATCCTAAGGCCTTGTCTGTCACCCTGAGCGCCCCACTGTCATCCTGAGCCCCAGCGAAGGATCTCCTTGAGGTAGCACTTCATATGCAGTGTCACCTCAAGGAGATCCTTCGCTGGCGCTCAGGATGACAGCTTTGTCGCTAAGACCTGAACTTGTGAGAGAAGTTTTTGGAAAAATCCTGATCCGCATTGCGCAGTCACCGGCAAGCACCAATAACGATGATCTATGAAATGAGCACATTTCACCGCATCTTTTTCTGTCATAATAATAACCGCATCCTCAGGAAAATTAAAATCTTGAGGTCGGTATCGATGGTGATCGGGAAAAGCGTGCTCTACCAGCTCTAAACCCAGAGACCGCAATTGCCTGAAAAACCGCTGCGGATTGCCAATCCCAGCTACAGCATGGATGGGTTGTGTTAAGCGACTAACATTCCAGTGTAGTTCAGGATTGTGTAAATTATAAATTTTGCCTGGTACCAGTTGCATATCCACTGCGGCAAGACCATTTTTCTGCCCCTGCACTACTAGCCAATCAACTGACTGTAAACGAGTGATCGGCTCACGCAAAGGGCCTGCGGGCAGGCACAAACCATTGCCAAAATAACGCTCGCCATCCACCACTGCAATTTCAATACTGCGACCTAAGGCATAATGCTGTAAACCATCATCACTGAGCACTAAATCACAGGCAGCGCTTTGCAAAAGCCGCTGTACGGCAGCCACCCGGCTGCGGGCGATAACCATAGGGCAGCCAGTAGCGCGTTTGATCAGTAATGGCTCATCTCCACTCTCTATGGGGTCACTATCTGCCATGACCAGGAAGGGGGTTTTATTGGCCCTGCCGCCATAGCCACGACTGACAATACCTGGCTTGAAACCCTGAGCTGAGAAAAATTGGGCCAACGCAATTATCAGGGGGGTTTTACCAGTGCCACCCACCGTGATATTACCCACCACAATAATGGGTACTGGGAAATGGCTGATTTTTTTCCAACCAGCGCTATAACAAAACTTTTTTAACTTTGCCCCCAGGCAATACAGAAGGGAAAATGGCACCAAGCTATATAGCAATGGATTTTTGCTATACCAGGCCTTGGTCAAGAAGTTCATACTGTCGCAGGCTCTATTAGATCATCACGAAATTGTAGAGCATGTAAACGTGCATAATGACTATTTTGGCTTAATAATTCACTGTGTGTCCCTACTTCAACGATAGAGCCTTTATCTAAGACGAAAATGCGGTTTGCTTTCTCAATAGTGGATAAGCGATGAGCAATAATCAAGGTGGTGCGATTACGCATTAATTCATCTAAGGCAGCTTGGATATGGCGTTCTGACTCAGTATCCAAGGCAGAAGTGGCTTCATCTAAAATCAGGATCGGTGCATCTTTTAACAAGGCCCGCGCAATGGCCAGACGCTGGCGCTGACCACCGGACAGTAACACGCCATTCTCACCAATCAAGGTATCCAGGCCCTGGGGAAATTCTTGAATAAACTCCATTGCATGAGCCGCTTCTGCCGCTTTGATAATATCGGCCTCACTGATCTCACTCAAACGCCCATAAGCAATATTGCGGCCAATGGTGTCATTAAACAGAGTCACTTGTTGGGAAACCAGGGCAAATTGCATGCGTAAATCCGCCAGTTGATATTCGCGGATATCGTGGCCATCAATTAAGATATTTCCTTGCTGAATTTCATAAAAGCGCGGCAATAAACTCACTAAAGTAGATTTGCCACTGCCTGAACGCCCTACCAGAGCAATGGTTTCACCGGCATGAATACGAAAATTCATATCCTGCAGTACTGCTCTCTCAGTGCTTGGATAGACAAAGCTCAACTGGCGGTATTCAATATCACCCTTGGCCCGAACCAAAGACAAAGTTCCAGTATCATTTTCAGGGGCGACATCTAAAATCTCAAAAATACTTTGCGCGCCAGCCAAACCTTTTTGAATAATATTATTGACTTGATTGATGCGGCGCACAGGTCGTAATAACGTAAACATAGCAGCGACTAAAGCCGTAAAACTACCCGCTGATATCGAAATGGATGGCAGGGTAGCAACCATAAGAATCATGGCTATAGAAAAAGATATAATGATTTGGGTAGCTGCTGTGCTAATGGCATTCGTTGCGACAATTTTCATCTCACGCTGCTGATTATTCTTAGTGGCACGAACAAATTTTTCCCTTTCATATTGCTCACCACCAAAGGTGCGAATGACCTTATAGCCTTCAATACTTTCTTCGGCAATATGGCTTACTTCTCCCATGGTTTTCTGCACATTATTACTGAGTCGCCGCAAACGCTTGCTGGTATAGCGCAGCAACCCCATCATTAAAGGAAATACCACCATAAATAGCAAAGTAAGCTTCCAGCTCAGCAGGAACATCACTACAATCAGACCAATCGCTAATACCCCTTCCTGCACTATGATCATCAGTGCATAGGTGGTTGCTTCAGCTATTTGCTCAACGTTATAGATCAGGCGCGACAAAAGTTGACCGGAAGATTCTCGATCATAAAAGCTGGCGGGCAATTTGAGCAGGTGGTTAAAGATTCGTTGCCGAAAATCCATGATCACGCTACGCCCAACCTTGGCGACGCAATAATTGGATAAAAATACCGCAATGCCTCGTAGGATAAATACCAGGATAATAATTAGGGGTAACATATGAATAAAGACCGGATCCCGATGGATCAGTCCCTGGTTGATAATGGGCTTAATCAACCAGGTTAAGCCAGCATCAATCCCGGAAGCGGATGCTGTGCCTATAATGCCAATGGTGAATATCCATAAATAGGGTTTAGTGGCAGCTAAAAGCCTTTTATATAATTGCAATGAATTAGGTGGAAGATTTACGGACATGAAGGGTATACACGCTGCTGTGGATAGATATTTTAAAGGGCTTAATTATAACAAAAAGTTATAGATAAGACGAGGGTGAGCAGCTCAGTTCCTCCCCTTTGTTCTTGACTAACAAGCTTTTACTAACTTAGTATCCAGATAGGCCTGATCTTTCCTTCTTTATAATCCTACTCCCGGATGAACCCTATGGCTGAAATCCTTCACCAATTAACCATCAAAGCCCTTCCCACCCGAGTTTATCAAGCTTTGGCAGATCAAAAAGCGCTCGCCGGCTGGTGGACAAAATATGCCCATTGCGAACCTCGGGTAGGGTCGATTGCTGAATTCGAGCTCGAAGGTGGGACTATTAAGCTGCGATTGAAAATTCTCAAATTATTGCCCCCTCGCTCAGTGGTATGGCACTGTTTAGCTGGGCCCAAAGAATGGATAGGCACGCAAATTAATTTTGATTTACTTGCAAAAGCTGAATATACGCAATTGAATTTTGCCCATCGTGGCTGGCAAGGTATGGCGAACTCCCTACCTCATTACAATTTTGAGTGGGCGAGATATCTATTGAGCCTGCGGGCGTTTGTTGAAAAGGGTAAAGGGTTTCCGGATCGGAAGTAAGTTTGGTAACTGAGGTGAAAGGCGTTGCTGCGCATCCATAGAGGGCGTTAACTGACAGGGATTTCAGTTCCGAGCCTACATAGATGTATTTACGGCGTCCCTCTGTGGAAGCGCAGCAACGCCTTTCACCGGCCTATCAGGAACTAACGGAATTTATTATTTGGAGTCAATGAATGAATCAGTCAAAACCAGTGTTATTAAGCGGTATTCAACCATCCGGTCATTTAACGATTGGCCACTATGCAGGTGCGATTGCCAACTGGGTTAAAATGCAGCAAGAACATGAATGCTTGTTTATGCTCGCTGATTTGCACACCTTAACTGTCAGGCAAAATCCACAGCAATTACGTGAACGTTGCTATGATGTATTGGCGCTATACATTGCCAATGGCATTGATCCGGAAAAAAACACCCTGTTTATCCAATCTCATGTCCCGGCCCACACCCAACTCGCCTGGATACTGAATTGTTTTATTCATGTCGGCGAACTCAATCGCATGACCCAATTTAAAGATAAATCTAAACAACACGCAGCGAATATTAATGCCGGTCTGTTTAACTACCCGGTATTGATGGCTGCCGACATTTTATTGTATGGTACAAAGCAAGTACCGGTAGGTGAAGATCAAAAACAGCATTTAGAGCTAACCCGAGATGTCGCATTACGCTTCAACCATTACTATGGTGATATTTTTACTATTCCGCAACCTTATATTCCCCCGCAGGGCGCGCGCATTATGAGCCTACAAGATCCCACGCAGAAAATGTCAAAGTCGGATCCCAATGAAAATAGTTATATTGCACTACTCGATCCACCTGAGGTCATTTTGAATAAATTAAAACGCGCCGTCACTGATTCCGGAAATGAAATTTGTCAACATCCCGATAAACCAGGGATTTCTAATTTATTAACTTTGCTCACTATCTTAACCGGGCAAACGCTTGCACAATTAGAAGCGCAGTATAAAAATACCGGTTATGGCAAATTTAAAACTGATGTGGCTGAAGCGGTTATTGAACACCTAAAACCCATTCAGCAGAAATATAAATCCTGGCGTGAAGATGAAACCGCCTTGCGCCAAGTATTAGCAAAAGGTGCAGAACAAGCCAGAAAAAAAGCACAACCCATGCTAGACCAAGTGTATGATGCATTAGGATTGATACCGGAAAAACTGCATGATAAAAACCTATCTGTTTTATGATTTAGAAACCACTGGTCGGAATAAATGCTTTGATCAAGCTGTGCAATTTGCAGCCATCCGTACCGATTTAGAATTGCGGGAACTAGAACGCCACGAAATCCAGATTAAGCTCAATTGCGATGTCGTTCCTGACCCAGAAGCAATGCTTGTTCATCGCATTCCTATTCACACCATGTGCCAGGGGGAAACTGAGATTACAGCTCTGGCTAAAATTCATTCCTTATTAAATACTCCTGGTACAATTAGCTGCGGCTATAATACTTTAGGCTTTGATGACGAATTTCTACGTTTTGGTTTCTATCGTAATTTATTGGCACCTTATACTCATCAATGGGCCAATGGCTGTAGCCGCATGGATCTGCTGCCCATGGCAATTTTTTATTATCTTTACAAAAATGCCACTATTAGTTGGCCACAAATAGCGGGCAAACCCAGCTTAAAACTAGAGCATCTAAATCAGGAAAATAATTTAGCGCCAGGCGTGGCGCATAATGCACTAGTTGATGTTGAAGCCACCATTGGTCTAGCGCGGCTGTTTATTCAAGAGCGAGCGATGTGGGATTATCTGCTCGGTTATTTTAACAAGCAAACTGACCTCGATCGCATGCAGCAACTCACACCTGTGCTTCAATCTGGTCAAACAACCTGCCGTATCGGCTTAATGATCGGTGAGACAGGTGCTAAAGACTTTTATCAATTTCCAGCGTTAGAATTGGGACCACACCATCACTATAAGAATCAAACTCTGTGGTTACGGCTAGATACCGAGAAATTATTAAATGCAACACCCCAAACCGTTCCAGAATCAACCTGGGTAGTACATAAAAAAGCCGGTGAGCCAGGATTGCTATTACCTTTTATAGAACGCTTTCATCATTACCTTAGTGATGATCGGCAAAAAGTCATGCAGGGAAATTTAAACTTGCTGCGTATGCAACCACAGTTGTTGCAGGAAATAAAAGCTTATCATCAAGAATATACCTATCCAAAAATCCCCGCGGTCGATGTCGATGCCGGCCTGTATGACAGCGGCTTTTTAACGCCCGTAGAGCAAAAGTTATGTGACACCTTCCACGCCATAGCCATTGATAAGAAGATTGAGATTATAGCGCGCTGTAACAACTCCAGACTAAAGGCTATGGGCAAACGCATTCTAGGGCGGCATTACCATGCGCATCTAAATCCAGAACTCCAAGCTGAATTTGACGCTTATTTAAGTAGCATTTATACTGACTCTGATCAGGACAGTCCGATCGATTATCGCGGTGAAAAACGATTAACTGCTACTCAGGCGCAGCAGAAAGTAATCACATTAATCGCAGCAGAAAATTTAGACTCGGGACGCTTGCAGTTATTGCAAGAATTAAACCAATATATTTCTGTCAAACTTTCAGAAGTAAAGGCCGTAGACTAGAGAAGACACAGATGAAACCACTATTTCTACAGCAAATACAACCTCAGGATGCAATGGCTAAACCCGCTCTGTGGTTTGTATTCCATAACGAGGAAATTCTACTCTATCAAACTAACGAATCAATCCAAATACCTCAACTCAACCATATTAGCAATTTATTAGATTTGCCAGTTACGCAAGAACAATATATGGGTATTTACGGCGACACCCACTGCTTTGCAGCGGAAGTAGAATACTCTGCCAATATCTCAACCGATTTTTCTTTCATTTCATTACGCCAGGCTTCAGAACTATTAAAAGACGAATTTTTATTTTCATTGGCCACCCGCGCCAAACAATTACTATTTTGGGATAAAGGCACCCGTTTTTGTGGTTATTGCGGCAAGGAAACCCAATTCAGCACCAGCGAATACTGTAAAATCTGCAGCCACTGTCAAGCTTTATTTTACCCACAAATCTCCCCCGTGGTGTTGATTTTAATCACCCGCGGTGATGAAATTTTACTGGCGCGCTCAGCACATTTTGTCAAGGATATGTATAGCATCCTCGCAGGATTTGTAGAGCCTGGTGAAACTGCCGAGCAAGCAGCTATTAGAGAAACGATGGAAGAAGTGGGCTTAGCTATTAAAAACATTGGTTATTTTTCCTCACAACCTTGGGCTTTCCCCAGCAATTTGATGCTGGGTTTTACTGCGGAATATGCCGGTGGTGAATTAAAAATAGATCCTAAGGAAATCGAAGATGCGCAGTGGTTCAATATTAATCAACTTCCGCAACTACCGAAAAGCGCCAGTCTGTCTCGAAAAATGATCGACGCCTTTTTGACGTCGAAATATAACCATTCTATTATTTGACAGAATGTTCTAAGCCTTGAATTACGCTCAGAAAATAAGGATCCAGACAGGCGCAGATAGCGATATGCTGCTTCGTGCTGGTAATATTGAATTCCAGTGAGGCTGCATGTAACAATAATTTTTTTACCCCCAGCGTTTTGCTGGCTTGCCTGTCACCATATTTTTCATCACCTAATATAGGATGTCCCAGCGACGCGGCATGAACTCGGATTTGGTGAGTACGGCCAGTTTGGGGTTTTACCATGACTAAAGTAGCGTTGCCGAAGATTTTAAGGGGCTTAAATAAAGTTTCAGCGGCTTTGCCCTGCATATCTACCCTCACTATCCGTTCTCCTGAACTGAGGGTATTTTTAAGCAGCGGCGCATTGACCCGGCGCTCGCCACCCTGCCATCGCCCCGCTAATAAAGCCAAATATTGCTTATCCATGAGCTTTTCTACTAAGAGTTGCTGCAATTCTTTTAGTACCCCGGCCTTTTTTGACAATATCAGACAACCGGTAGTGTCGCGGTCTAGTCGATGAACGAGTTCCAAAAACTTCAACTTAGGTCTGGCGTGACGGAATGCCTCAATCACTCCAAAATTGATGCCACTGCCGCCATGCACGGCAACTCCTGCGGGTTTATTGAGGATAATAATATCCTTATCTTCATAGATGACTGCCTGTTCAAATTGCTGCAATAATCCCTGAGCAGGCGGAAGGGACTCAGTCCGAGTCGCTACTCGTAAAGGGGGGATTCTGACCAGATCATTGGCCTGGAGTCGATAGTTCGCTTCTACTCGTTTCTTATTGACACGAAACTCACCATTGCGTAACGCCCTGTAGATTCGGCTTTTGGGAACGCCTTTTAATCGGGTGAACAGGAAATTATCAATCCGCTGCCCGTGAAAATCTTCTTCCACTACCCATATAGGGGGGGATTTGTCCACATTATCAGTCATCGTTAGAGCCTTTATATTAGTTTTCTAAAGTTGATACAGCTTAAAAGGAAGCTCACTTGCTAGCAAGTGATTAATTTGGGGAGAGGGGGCCTCGGTTCATGCCACATCAAGCACCCTCCCCCAACCCCTCTCCCGCAAGCTGGAGCGGGGAAAGATTAAAAACATTTATGAAACATTAACGCCCATGCGGAAGAGGGGAAATATTTTTCATGATATTGTGTTTGATATTTGCACTAAAGCTTGTTATAGTAAAAAATGATTCAAGAGGGCGGGCATAACTGCTTGATTTGGAAATAATTTTAAACCATGATCGCCTGAAGGAAGGTTAGCTATAGGTTGCATGAGTAATTTTCTAGTAACATGTATTAATTTGACGGAATATTGAAGAAAAACAGCTATTACTCAGAGTGATAGCAACAGAAAAAGGGATTCGATTCTCAGGACAGTTTCTAATTATTGCCTATTTCATATCTTGAAACCGTCCTTACGGTTAACCCTTTGAAACTTCAATGTTTTTCATCCAAACATAAGCGCTCCCATCCCATGGTAGATGCGCTAAACGCAGATGGATATTTATGAAAAGAATGCTTATTAACGCAACTCAAAGCGAAGAGTTGCGAGTTGCTATTGTTGAACTGGATTCCCAAAAACTAGTTGACCTCATCGTAGAACGCCAAAGTTATAAAACCAAAGCCGGCAATATCTACCTCAGCAAAGTTACCAGCGTTGAGCCTAGCTTAGATGCAGCTTTTGTCAATTTTGGCAGTGAACGCCACGGCTTCTTGCCTCTCAAAGAAATTTCCAAAGAATACTTTCATGCTGGCGCTGAGTATAAGTCTGATCGCCACAATATCAGAGAGCTGATTAAAGAAGGTCAGCCGCTGATGGTCCAGGTGGAAAAAGAAGAGCGTGGCAGCAAAGGCGCCGCATTAACTACTTTCATTAGTTTGGCAGGTTCTTATCTAGTGCTTATGCCAAACAACCCCCGCGCTGGCGGAATATCACGCCGAGTCGAAGGCGAGGAAAGAGAAGAATTACGTGAAATTCTCAACAGCCTTGAAATCCCCGACAGCATGGGCATTATTGTCCGCACTGCGGGTGTCGGTAAAACCCAACCTGAATTGCAATGGGATTTAAATTCACTGCTGCGTCAATGGGAAGCAATCCAGAAAGCTGTTGCTGAACGCCATCCACCCTTCCTCATTCATCAAGAAAGTGACGTAGTGATCCGCACTATCCGTGACTACTTACGTCAAGATGTCATTGAAATCTTAGTGGATGATCCCAACTTATTTGATAAAGTTAAAACCCATCTTGAACAAATCCGTCCTGATTTTGTCCATTGCCTGAAATTATACACTGGCGGCACCCCATTATTCAGTCGTTATCAAGTTGAGCACCAAATTGAAACAGCGCACCAACGTGAGGTGCGACTACCCTCGGGTGGGTCTATTGTTATTGATCATACCGAAGCCTTGGTGGCTGTTGATGTCAACTCCGCGAAAGCGACCAAAGGGGGGGATATTGAAGAAACTGCGCTCAATACTAATTTGGAAGCCGCGGAAGAAATCGCTCGACAGTTACGTCTCCGCGATATTGGCGGCCTGATTATCATCGATTTCATTGATATGTCCTCGATCCGCCATCGTCGTGAAGTGGAAAATCATCTCCGTAATGCCCTTAAACTAGATAAAGCTCGTACTCAATCCGGCAGCATATCTTCACGATTTGGTCTGTTGGAAATGTCCAGACAGCGCTTGCGCCATTCCCTGGGTGAGGCTACCCAAGTGGTTTGCCCCCGTTGCAGTGGTTGGGGTACGATTCGCGGCATTGAATCTTTGGCCTTATCCATTTTGCGAATTATTGAAGAAGATGCCATCAAACCCAATACCGCTGAAATTCATATCCAACTACCCATCGATGTTGCCACCTTCATCGTCAACGAAAAACGTTCAGCACTGGCTAGCCTGGAAAAAAATCAGGATATTGAAATTATTATCATCCCTAACCCTGAATTTGAATCCCCTCGCTATAGCATTAAGCGTGTCACCGACGATGAGATCTCCAGTTCCGGCGGTAGAACCATTGCCAGTTATAATTTGTTGAAACCGAGAGAAATTGAATCCACCCAGAAAAAATTTGGCCATGCTCATCATAAGGAACAGGAAAAACCTGCTGTTACTCATGTGCCTCCAGCTGAACCTGCGCCTACCAGCAAAAAACCTGCTGGCAGTATTGTTAAAAGATTTTTGTCCACTTTATTTGGCGCCATTGAAGAGCCTAGCAAAACAACCCCTCCTGCTGAAGAAGATAAAATCAAAACACAAAGAACAATCAGCGGCGTGAAACCTATAACGACAGAACCGAAATTTACCAAACCTTCGCACTATCCTGCAGGCCAGACCAGACCAGAACGTGATAGGCCAGAACGCGATCGAAAGAAGTTTAAGAAACCCAGTGGCGAACCCCAAGCAACCACCCCGCCGCCTACGCCTACTAGTGCCAATCCTATCGCCGCCCACAGCGAGAGCAGCGCCAACGGTGAAATTAAACACCGTACCCGCCGTGGCGCCCGGGGCGGACGTCGACGTTCCTCCGGCAATTTCAAAAAGCCGCAGAAGCCAATTACCGCATCCACACCCAATACCACTGCTGCCCCCGCACAGCCACCGGAAATGCCAAGTCATTTGCCTCCTTTCCCTTCTGATCTTGAAGAGTATTATCAAAAGAGCATTCCCTTCAATCCGGCTAAACCAAAGAAAGAACCAATGCCTGCAAAACCGACAGAAGCAGCCCCTGCCAAGCCTGTTATTGAAGAACCAAGCTCTAAGCCCCCGCAGGCTGCAATTACCGAAAAGAGTGATGCCGAAAGACAGCCTATCGTTGCACCACAAAAACCCTTAGGTGCGTTTGAACAGGTTACACCTCCACAGCAACCATCCCAACCTGAAAAAATCCAGCCAGAGATACCCGCATTACCGGTGGTTATTCGACCACAAATAAGCAAAGAACCCTCTACCGAAGAGCCAAAAAAGCCTCCGACAGAAACAGGGAAATCTGAAGAGTAATTTCAGGGAATTAACAACATAAAAAACCCGCATCCTCCGCTCACGCAGAGGATGACGGGAAAACTAGTAATTAGATTTTACTTTAGAACTACAGGACAGTACCTCATCCCTATTTTACTACTATCTTCCATATCGATTGCCGACATAACCACCAGTAACAGCACCAGCAGTTCCTCCGATAATGGCGCCAGTAGTACCACCTACTGCACTACCTAATAACCCACCACCTAATGCACCAGTGCCTGCACCTACTACAGTGTTTCCGGTGCGGTTCCCTGTGCAACCCACTAAAGCAAGACAGGTTACCATTAATAAAGTAACGAGAATTGATAATCCTCTTTTCATAAAAATCTCCTTTTCCTTTTATAGTATGCTCTTACCTTCTCCATTTAACGTTAGCAGAGGAAACGCGAAATTACAAATTCATACGGAGTGCTTCTATAAAAAAGAAAGGCATTTGCCAACTTAGGGTGACATCAATTATAGTCCTCTATTTCTCTGAGTATTTCTGTCTTTATTGGCTGCTAACAGCCAATTTGTTCTATACCAAATTTGAATTTTTGCATCTTCTACCATCTAAAAACAAATTATTTCTCCTAAGGCGACCTAGAGGTATTTTATTATGCAAACACTGTATGAGCCAATACAAGAACCATCATCCGAAGTTGATTTCGAGCAGAATCCATTACAACAACCGTTGCTCGGGGATAATTTAAAGAAAAGTCCGAATTTTTTCTCTGCTCCCAATAATATTTTGTCTCTTCCAGGCCCTTTTAAAAACCCCATTGAAGAACTTAGAAGCTATCATGCAAATGATATTGCAGAACAAAACATTCAGAAAGGTGTTTTAGAGATTTCAAAAGAATTATCCGAGTATAAAAATGATACTCGAGGGATTAAATTCAAAAGATTGAGACGTTTTCTAGATGACTGTAAAGAAGGCGCATTATTAGAGTTAATTTATAAAGTAATGATTGACATAGCAGAACATTACCCAGTAGATAATAAAAAATTTGCAGATTATGGTGAGAATATACCCGCAGATAATCGCATAACAACTTCAGATGGATATCAATGGGATATTCATGAACTAATTGAATGGGTAATTAATTGCCAGCAGAAAGATCCTTTTGTAAATCCCACTACACGTGGCGTTTTTCACCTAAAAGATAAAGAAGCTATTCTTTCATTTGCCAAAGAGAAAAACATCCCTACAGATAAGATAAATCAAAATCAAACCAGAGCACAACAAGTTCTTCAAAATGCTAATGCGGCAGCTAGTCTGGCACTGGACGTTAATGATGCTATTACCTTACCTGGAAACTGGAGGGCAACTTGGGGTATACCTGAAACGAATACCTGGGTGCTTAGAATGGCGGATGAAAATACTCAACCATTATTAATAAGCTTTTCAACCTGGCCTCCAGAATGGCAACCTGTTATCCAAAAGTTTATTCGCCAACCAAATATCTTTTCTGAAGAATTAATTCATCGGTTATCAAGCGCAGCTCAAGCAACTGTTAAAGCTGTTGAAGAACGAGAAGCTAAATTGCGTGGCCGTAGTTCCAAATTTGACTTGGCATGGCAACCAATAGTGGCTATATCGGCGATAGCAACTGTAATAATTGGTGTATCTGTACCCACCAGCTTCCAAACACTAGGGTTGTCTAAGACGGAAGCTATCATGGCCACAGTTGGTATAGAAATAATGCTAGTACTAACGGTGTTCGCTATACTTTATACGTTAAAATTTCTTGATTCACGAGCAGCTGAAGCAGGACATGGCATAAGTATGGCTACGTATATTGCAAACCGTTTGGGCTCAGCAGGCGATTTTCCAGGGGGAGGGGTACAAACCTCAGAATTAGAAGAAAAAAATTCATCCAATGAGTCAAAAGATAGCCTAACCTTAAGAGGGATAATTCAATAAAAATTTTCGCCAATGTAAGGGGGAAACCGCCATTTTCCCCCTTACATTGCCGTTGCAAATTATGCTTACGATCGCAATCTTATCATTAGTCTAAATAAAAATAGAGAGCCCATAATAAAAAATCGCTCTACTGCGGATTAGGCACTAAAACCTCTCTGGCGCCTCCGCCATCCATAGCACTAACCACTCCAGCTGCCTGCATAGCTTCCACAATATTCGCTGCTCGGTTATAACCAATCCGTAAACGACGTTGAATATGGGAGATCGACGCACGTCGCGTCTCGATCACTATTTGTACCGCCTGGTCATATAAAGCATCCTGCTCGCCCCCCCCATCGCCTTCAGGGAAAACACCATCAGCCCCAGCTTCACCATTATCGCCATCTAAAATTTCCGGCAGATACTGCGGTTGCCCACGACGTTTGAGATCCTGCACCACCCGATGCACTTCTTCATCAGCCACAAAAGCACCATGAATCCGCACCGGCACACCAGATCCCGGTGGCAAATACAACATATCACCATGCCCTAGCAACTGTTCCGCGCCCTGCTGATCTAAAATAGTGCGGGAATCAATTTTGGAAGAGACTTGGAAGGCGATACGTGTGGGAATATTCGCTTTAATTAAGCCTGTGATTACATCTACGGAGGGTCGCTGAGTTGCTAAAATCAAATGGATGCCAGCAGCGCGCGCTTTTTGAGCAATTCGCGCAATTAATTCTTCGACTTTCTTACCCACCACCATCATCATATCGGCAAACTCATCCACTAATACCACAATGAACGGCAAGCTTTCCAGATAAACTGGCTGTTCATCGCTGCTGCTACGCTGCCAAAATGGATCCTCCAGTGGTGCATCCTTTTCTTCTGCGTCTTTAATTTTTGAGTTATAACCAAACAAATTACGCACACCCAATGCGGCCATTAGCCGATAGCGCCTATCCATTTCTGCCACAGCCCAGCGCAAAGCATTGGCTGCATCCTTCATGTCGGTGACTACAGGAGTTAACAGATGCGGAATCCCTTCATAAACAGAAAGCTCTAACATTTTGGGATCAATCAAAATCATGCGTAGTAGATCCGGCGGGGATTTGTAGAGCAGGCTCAATAGCATGGCATTCAAGCCCACTGATTTTCCAGAACCGGTAGTGCCTGCAACTAGTAAATGCGGCATTTTTGCTAAATCTACGATAATCGGATTACCGGAAATATCCTTACCCAGGGCCAAAGATAAAGGTGACACGGCATTTTGATAGCGCTCCGAAGCAAGAATTTCCCGCAGGCGCACTACTTCCCGATCTATATTCGGCAATTCCAGACCGATCACTGATTTTCCAGGAATAACCTCCACTACTCGCACACTGACTGCGGACAATGAACGCGCAAGATCTTTATCTAAAGCTGTAATCCGACTCACTTTAGTGCCTGGAGCTAATTGTAATTCAAAACGCGTTACTACTGGCCCGGGATGTACGGCCACAACTTTCACTTGAATACCGAAATCTTGCAGGCGCAACTCAACTTCCCGTGAAATATCTTCAAGTTGTTGATTGCTATAACCGGTGATCGGTTTACTCTCGGCGGGGTCCAATATCGACAACGGGGGCAGAGTGCCAGCTAATGGCGGTTCAAATAGATTAGGTTCTTCTTTAAGTCGCATGGGAGCCGATTTTTTAGCTGTCTTCGGCAATGAGGGAATAAACGGCTCGTCAGGATCAAGCTCCACTACAACATCTGCTAAAGGGTCAAGCTTGGGTTCGATACGATGGATTTTCGGTTTAATTTTTGTGACGGGCGCAGGTTCCGGCAGTTCATCCAATTCAATCTTTTCAGAGAAATCGTCGGAATCTTCTAGGGTAACAGGCGGTTCTTTTTCCGTGGAAGTTATGGCCCATTGATCTACCCGAGCCAGTAAGGAACGGAAATAATCTCCGAGCCGCCACACTTGCTCACCCAGAAAATCTGCAGCTTTCAGCCAAGAAAAACCGGTGAAGAGTGTAATGCCCGTTAAAAATAATGCGGTTAATACCAGATTTGCGCCTAAAGGATTAAAAACTCCCACCATACCTTTTGCGATAACCCGTCCCAATATTCCGCCAGCTCCCACATGCAGAGGATCTGCCATAGATAAATGCAGGCTGCTTAGGGCACAACCTGTTAATAGCAGGAAAAAAAACCCAGCACCACGCAGCATAGTAAAATAGGAACGATAATCGGTTTCCAGTTGTTCACGATGACGAAAGTTTAACCAGGCGGCATAAAACACCATGAACGGAAATAGATAGGCGAAGTAACCGAACAGATAGAGCAACGTACCCGACAAAAACGCGCCTACCCGACCTCCAGCGTTGAGAAGTTCACCGCTTTTTTGATCGCCAAACCAAATCGGGTCAGCATAGTCGTGGGTAACCATTGCCAACAGTAAAAATACCGCGACCGCCGCCACGAGTAATAAAATACCCTCATGTAGCCGCTTGCGGAAGATTCCGGCCAATACAGAACTGTTTTTAGTTGCTTTAGATCGCTTCAATGGCAGATACTCATGTGATAGTTTTTTCCATAATACTATATTCAACTGCTAAGAAAAATAGGGCTGCTGTCACTCAGAACAGCAGAAACGCTCAAAATGACAGCGAGAGGGGGCGGCTCATAAGCTATCCGATGCACATATTTCGTTACCAGCTATAAAAATTGAAGTTCATCATCCTCTCTTAAGCTTGAGTAGTTAAAACAAGACGGCAGATCCCTGCTTGAAAGCCGGCATTTTAGGATAATTCAGTAAAGCAGGAATGATGAGCTCGTAATTTGTAAATATTAACAAACTATGTATATCGGATAGCTCTCATAAGAGAAAATGGTGCACTGTATAAGGATCCGCATACCCCAATTGCTGCAATACTTGTGTTTCTAATGCCTCCATCACCAGCGCTTCAGCCTCTTGCTCATGGTCAAAACCCAGCAAATGTAACACCCCGTGTACCGTTAAATGCGCCCAGTGAGCCTGCGCTGGCTTCTGTTGTTGCATGGCCTCTTTCAATACTAACGGCGCACATATCGCCAAATCACCTAAATAAAAAGTTTGTCCTGGCAGAAAATCATCGTCATAGGGAAAAGAAAGTACATTGGTCGGCCCCGATTTATGCCTATAACTCACATTCAGTTGAGCGCTCTCTGCCTCAGTTATGAGGCGCAGAGTTAACTCAAGGGGAGTTTTTATATCGCTGAGTTTTCTTGCTGGAGAAGAAAGAGATAAATGCATATCAGCACTCCCCTTTGCAAAGGCTAGATCAAGAGCTGATAAAACCCAGAGTTTAAACTGATTTTTCTTGGGCAACTCCACTTTCGTCAAATCATCGGCTATTTGTAGATGCAAACTCAGCTTCATGTTCCGGCTTTTTCGTAGGCTTCGATAATTAATTGCACCAAAGGATGCCGTACCACATCATGAGACTGGAAGAAGGTAAAGTGAATATCTTCAATTTCCCTCAACACAGTAATAACATGACGTAACCCAGATTGCTCCTGTCTTGGTAAATCTGTCTGGGTAATATCTCCAGTAATCACTGCCTTGGAACTAAAACCAATGCGGGTTAAAAACATTTTCATCTGCTCACGAGTCGTGTTTTGACTCTCATCCAGAATCACAAACGCATCATTGAGAGTTCTACCGCGCATATAGGCCAAAGGTGCTACCTCAATAATATTTTTTTGAATTAAGCGATCTACATACTCTACACCCAGCATCTCATAAAGCGCATCATATAAGGGTCGTAAATAAGGGTCGACCTTTTGTGCTAAATCACCAGGCAAGAATCCCAGGCGCTCACCGGCTTCCACCGCCGGACGTACTAGAATAATTCTCTGCACTTTTTCGGCTTCTAAGGCTGCCACTGCACAAGCTACCGCTAAATAAGTTTTCCCCGTGCCAGAAGGACCCACGCCAAAATTAATGTCATGAGTTAAAATATTTTTAATATAATGATACTGATTATAACTACGAGGATGAATTTTGACCTCGCGGGTATGGATAATTAATTGTTTGTAATCGGCGGGCGGTGTTTTCTGGGCGCTTTGACTGTCGACTTCCTGCATCACAATACGGACCCGAGGCATATCCACCCTATTCGGTATTTCCGTTTGCGTATAAAGCCTATGAAGGACATCAGCCGCTTTATCGACAGAACGTTTAGGGCCGATAATCTGGAAAATATTGCCACGATTGTTAATTTCAACCCCAAAATACAACTCGATCTGCCGCAAATATTCATCCATTTGTCCGGATAGTTCAGCCAAACGTCGATTATCAAATGGCAGCAACTCAAATTCATTACTATACCTGGGTTTTTTCACTAGGCTAACTCTCCTTGCAAGGAATTCGTTAATACTTGGGTGATGCGGACATCAATGATTTTACCGATTAATTGTGCTTGTTCTACCGCTGGAACATCGAAATTAACAATGCGATTATTTTCGGTGCGGCCGGTGAGCTGCAGGCTTGATCGCTTTCGAGCACTACCCTTCACCAGGATTTTTTGAACCTGTCCGACCATGGCGGCCGAGATATGATTACCCTGTAATTGCACTCTTTCCTGCAAAATTTTTAAGCGCTGTTTTTTGGTTGCCACTGATACATCGTCTGACAATTGTGCGGCTGGCGTGCCAGGTCTTTGGCTATAAATAAAACTAAACGAATGATCAAAACCTACATCGTGGATTAAATTCATGGTCGCTTGAAAATCTTGTTCGGTTTCACCAGGAAACCCCACGATAAAATCAGAAGAGATGCTGATATCTGGCCGGACTTTACGTAATTTACGAATCTTTGCTTTGTATTCCAAGCTAGTATAACCACGCTTCATTGCCGACAATATTCGATCTGAACCGCTTTGCACCGGTAAATGCAAATGATTGGCTAATTTAGGTTCTTCCGCATAAGCACGGATTAAGGCCTCAGAAAAAGCCAGAGGGTGCGAGGTAGAGAAACGAATGCGCTCAATCTCGTCAATGGCAGCAACAAAATGAATAAGCTGCGCTAAATCGGCAATCTCACCATTATGGCACAGGCCGCGGTAATCATTGACGTTTTGCCCCAACAACGTCACCTCACGCACCCCTTGTTGAGCCAGTTGAACAATTTCTACAATCACATCATCCAATGGACGGCTAATTTCTTCACCACGGGTATAAGGCACGATACAAAAACTGCAATATTTACTGCAACCTTCCATGATTGAAACACAGGCCGTTACGCCATCGGCCTGTGGCACGGGCAGATGATCAAATTTTTCAATTTCAGGGAAACTGATATCCACTACTGCTTTATGAGTCGCCTGATGTTGAGCAATAAGCTCGGGCAGGCGATGCAGGGTTTGCGGACCAAACACCAGATCCACATAGGGCGCACGCTTAATAATTGCCTGACCTTCTTGGCTTGCGACACAGCCACCGACGCCAATTATCAGCTTGGGATTGGCCTGTTTCAGCGGCCGCCAGCGACCCAAATCAGAGAATACTTTCTCCTGAGCTTTTTCGCGGATTGAACAGGTATTTAATAATAAAATATCGGCTTCTTCTGGAGAGTCAGTCAAACTGACACCCTGCCATGCTTTGAGTACATCGGCCATTTTGGCCGAGTCGTATTCATTCATCTGGCAGCCATAGGTTTTGATATATAGCTTTTGTGACATAAGAATAAACTCATTTTCAGAAAAACGAACCTGAAAATATACACTAGTATACAAACTGAGTCATTAGCGGATAACAGCAGAGGATTAGATAACCACGCCATCCATTAATATGGTATGCAAATTCTTTAATGCTTTTACTATGGGTAACACAGTAATATTATCTTCATAAAACGTATCCTCGCCACCATAAAGCAGAAATAATTTAGCCATTGGATAATCTCTGGCAAAGGATTTCAGACGTTGTTTGGGTAACATAGTTTGTAGCGGACTAGGATTAGCCAGTAATTGTGTGAAAGTTTCAGCATGGAGTAAATCAATAAAAGTTGCCTCAGGGAAATGCTGACTGAGCCATGAGGTTTTTCCTGTGCCGCGAGGCCCGAATAAAAAAGCGCTTTGGGAGGAGTGTGGGTCTATATTAAGTAATCTGGGATATATTTGGCCAATTTTCTATGTAATTTGGCAAAATTTATCCCAAATTACATAGAATTGCCATGAATCCCTGTATCCATTCTAGGGAACTAACTCTCCAACCTAATCCAGCCTTTAATATACAGGAAATAAATAAAATAAAATGACAGGGCAATACAGAGCACTATTCCCGTACCAGTGGATAGGAATGTACCATTATAGAAATAGCTGGCAGCTTCAAGAAGAATAGCAGTTAAAAACAGGCGGACTGCGATAAATAAAGCACTGATCCTGGCTTTAGCCTCCGGCATTACATTTAGAGTCAGCGGGAATAAGATATTACAGGGAAAAACTACACCAAGACTAAAAATCATCAGCGCAATAGTCACTAATAATGGATTATTCAGGCTGAACACTGTAAGTAGCACGATTAAAATCATACTCAGTAAGACAACTTGCAGCCCTGATTTTAGGCATTGCCACTGACCATAACGATGCAGAATACGCCCGCTCACTAAACTTCCGATCGAGAAAATCACAGCCAGAGAACCTTGGTAATAACCATAAATTTTTAACGGCACCCCCCAGGCTTTCATGTATAAAATAGGTGCCATCCCAACAAATAACCAATAGGCATTGACTAAAAAACAGAAGGCCAGGATAAACGACATTAGCTTGGTTGATTTTAACAGCGGCCAGTAAGCTTTCAGCGACAAGGAAACTTCCGGATTAGCTTGGCGATCAGGGATATAAAAATAGGCCATGCCCAGACAGCAAATACCCAATGCGAGCAACACCAGGAAATTACCCTGCCAATCGAAGTAAAAATTGATATAGCTACCCATAAGTGGTGCAAATGCCATAGTTCCGGCAATTAATCCATTTAAAACAGCTAACAGCCCTGCCTGTTTAGAAATAGGATATAAATCAGCAATAATTGCGAATGCTAGGACAGAAGGTCCCGCCATTCCTACCCCTTGAAGAAAACGGCCGATCAGTAATATATAATAATCCTGCGCGATGACGCAAAATACACTGCCCAAAGTAAAAATCAGCAGGCTGACCAGCATGACATAGCGGCGATTGAAGCGATCGCCCAGAGCGCCGGCAAATAATGAGGCCACACAGTAAGCAATGAAATTAGCGCTCAATGTAAGCTGCACTAAAAAGGGGCTGAGATGGAACACCTGTTGTAATCTGGGGAAACTGGGAATAAATAAATCTACCTCAACGCCGCTGAGGATACTGATTAATATGAGTGAAAAAAATGTCATGTTAATAGACTATACTCAGTCTCATTAACAATGCAACATAGAATTTTATTTATGGGTTCAACCGCTTGCTCTATTTTTTCCATCCCCTCTTAATTAGTCGAGGACTTCTTGATCGAATATTATTTCGTTAGTGGGCTAGGCTGGGGCAAGTTTTCTTGCGGGGAAGCCTATTGCAAATCATAGCGTTGCTTTGCAACCCTAGTTATACCAATGTGAATTATAACTAATTATGCTATTATAAATAAATTATTTAAAATCTCATAATTAAACATAAATAGGCCCCCATGCTAGATAATCTGACATTTAAGAGAACTCATCTTGCCAAAGCTTATTGTGATAGCCTTGAAGGTAAAGGGATTGCTAATGCCAGCTCGGGATTATTTTTGGCCGGCCCTCGCCGGGTTGGGAAAAGCACCTTCTTAATTGAAGATTTAATACCTGAAGCTAAAGCCAGAAAATGGCTCACCATCTATGTTGATCTCTGGTCCAATAAGTTAGCTGATCCTGCTTTAATGAGGGATTCGAAAATGATTTTAACGCATTATCACCATTGCAACGGGCAGTATTGACTTTGCTAATTAAGCAAGGGCGACTCTGGTCTCCATTTGCTGAAGAATCCATGCATTATTATAAAAAATCTACAAACATGCTGAATTATCTGCTCCATCCGTGCAATCAGCCATTAAAGCACTTCGTGAACAAGGTTTTATATGGCAATCCAGCCGTGGCGCCTATGCATTAGAAGATGAAAGTTTTAGCGAATGGTTTAAACATACAGCGCCTTAAAGATAAGGAAATTAATATCTTTATAATTTAAGTTTACCTAATAACTCCACTACGATTTTAATTCTTCTTTCCACATCATCTTCCGGCGCTAACACAAATTTTAATTTTTCATTACTGATTAATTTATATTGCTCCGGTTGCTTTTGAATTAATTGAATCAATGCCGCTACATTAATTGGTGGATTTGGCATGAACTCAATCGACCCTGATTCCTTACCTAAATCAATCTTCTTCACATTCAATGGTGCAGCTTGTAATTTAAGTTCTGCAATCCGGAATAAATTTCGAGCCTGCTGTGGCAATAAGCCAAAACGATCAATCATTTCTACCTGTAAATCTTCTAAATCACCCAAAGTTTTCGCATTCGCAATGCGTTTATACAGCACTAAACGCGTATGAACATCAGGCAAATAATCATTAGGGATTAAGGCTGGGATCTTCAGATCAATTTCTGGGCCAGCGGATAGGAGTTTGTCTAAAAATAATTCCCTGCCTTCTCGCAAGGCTTTTACCGTTTCATCCAGCAATTCCATATACAGTGAGAAACCGATTTCCTGGATATGGCCGCTTTGCTCTTCCCCTAGCAATTCACCGGCGCCACGAATTTCTAAATCATGGGTGGCCAAGGTAAACCCAGAACCCAGCTCACCCAAGGATTCAATAGCGGTGAGACGCTTCTTAGCATCCGAAGATAACAAGTCTTCCGCGGGCGTGAGTAAATAAGCATAAGCTTGATGATGTGAACGCCCTACTCTGCCCCGTAACTGATGTAATTGCGCCAAACCAAAACGATCGGCGCGATTAATAATAATCGTATTCGCCGTCGGCACGTCGATACCAGATTCAATGATGGTAGTCGAAAGTAAAACATTAAAACGTTGATGATAGAAATCCACCATAATCTGTTCTAGAGCTTGTTCGCGCATTTGCCCATGGGCAATAGCAATACGCACTTCGGGGAGTAATCCTTGTAATTCATCAGCCATACGTTGAATGGTTTGCACTTCATTATGCAGGAAATACACTTGACCCCCGCGTAATGTTTCACGCATGATGGCTTCGCGAATTAGGGGCTTATCGTATTCACGGACAAAGGTTTTGACTGACAGGCGTTTGGCCGGCGGCGTTGCAATAATCGATAAATCACGGATGCTGGCTAATGCCATATTCAAAGTACGTGGAATCGGCGTGGCGGTCAGAGTTAATAAATCAACTTCGGCTCGCATTGCCTTAATCCGTTCTTTTTGTCTGACCCCGAAGCGATGTTCCTCATCCACAATCAACAAGCCCAGGCTTTTAAACTGGATGGTTGCATTTAATAATTTGTGGGTGCCAATCACAATATCAATTTTACCAGAATGTAAATCTTCAATAATTTTGGCCTGTTCCTTGCTGGAACGGAACCGCGAAATAGCCTCAACCCGTATCGGCCATTTCGCAAAGCGGTCCTGGAAGGTATGTAAATGCTGCTCTGCTAATAATGTGGTAGGCACTAATACGGCGACTTGCCTGCCCGCATGCACAGCTAAAAACGCCGCGCGCATTGCCACTTCAGTTTTACCGAAACCGACATCACCACATACCAATCTATCCATGCAACGCGCTGCAGTCATGTCGTCCAGGACTTGATTGATGGCTTGTTCTTGATCGGGTGTTTCTTCAAAGGGAAAAGCTGCCGAGAATGCTAAATAATGCTGATCGGGATTAGGAAAAGCAAAACCTGATTTAGCAGCGCGCTGCGCGTAAATGAGTAATAATTCTGCCGCCACATCACGGATTTTTTCGGCGGCCTTGCGTTTGGCACGCTCCCATTGACCTGAACCCAGGCGATGCAAGGGGGCGTGTTCTAGATCAGCACCGCTATAGCGACTAATTAAATGCAATGCCGCAATCGGCACATACAGCTTGGCGGCGTTCTCATACTCTAAAGTTAAATATTCTGCTTCTTGGCCGCCTGTACTAATCGTTTGCAAACCGATATAACGACCTACACCATAATCAAAGTGCACAACCGGCGAACCGATTTTTAATTCAGTTAAATCGCGGATAATTGCATCCGCTTCTTGTTCGCGTCGTCTGCGTAAACGTGTCTGTTTCACTTGAACGCCAAACAATTCAGTTTCAGTAATCAGCGCCAATGCGGGTTTTTCTAGCAGGAATCCTTGTTCAAACGGCGCAATAATTAAACCAATTGGCGCATCGGCTTGCAAAAAATCCTGCCAGCTGGAAAAAAATTGTGGATAAATTTGCTGTTCTCTTAACAGAGTTTCCAACACTTCACGTCTGCCGGCCGTATCAATACACAATACCGTACGCGATTGACTGTGCTGTAACCAGTGTTCCAATTTGTGTAAGGGTCGTGGCGCCTGATCATCAACGGCTAATACTGGCAATCCGCGAACCGGCAGGTTAAATGCAGCATTTTTTTCAGTAACCGTCGTAGCCTGTAATTGTAATTGCGGGAAAGCATTGATCTGGGCGAACAATTGCTCGACGGGGAGAAATACTTCCGTGGGTGGCAAAATAGGTTTACTTACATCATGACGCAATTGCTCATAGCGTTCAGTAATTTCCTGCCAAAAATGCGTGGCTGCGTCATGAATGTCTGCAATACTAATGACCAAACTGGTGCTGGGTAAATAGGCAAAAAGTGTGGAAGTCTCCTTAAAAAATAAGGCTAAATAATATTCAATTCCCGCTGCACTTTCTGCACGACTGATACTTTGATATAAACTGCTTTCTGCTGGATTGCCGTGAAAATGCTCCCGCCAGTTCTGGCGAAAAGTTTCGATTGCTTCCTTAGTTAAAGGAAATTCATGAGCAGGTAAAAGGCGGATTTCATTAATGACGGCAATCGTTCTTTGTGTCTCTGGTTCAAAGGTGCGCAGGCTATCGATTTCATCGTCGAATAAATCAATTCGATAGGGCTCGGCGCTACCCATTGGAAACACATCGATGATCGAGCCGCGCACCGCATATTCACCATGCTCCATAACCTGGGTTACATGACGATATCCAGCTTTTTCCAATTGTTCCCGGAAAGCATGAAGCTGAAGCTGCTGCCCCGGTTTCAGCATAAAGCTATGACCGCCCAAATATTCCTGCGGTGCCAAGCGATGCATTAAGGTGGTAGCTGATACAAATAAAACACCTTTGCGCAACTGCCGCAATTTGAATAACACACTCATCCGTTCAGAAATAATATCTGGATGCGGAGAAAAATGATCATAGGGGAGAGTTTCCCAATCAGGGAAAAATAAAATCGGCCAAGAGTCCGTATTCTCTTGAAAAAATCGCAGTTCGCGTTCTAATTGATGCGCTGTGGCGATATCCCGGGTGACTACCAGCAATAAATTATCTGCGGTTTGCACAGCAGAATATATGGCCCAACTCAGGGTTGCTCCGGATAATTGACCTATCGCTTTGCGCTCAGCTGCTGCATGAGGTAAAACCAGATCGATAAAGGGTGAAATGATAGTCATAAATTCTGTATTTTTAAGATCGCTTGTTCAATTACTTCCACACCGGCGCCAGCGCGATGAGCATGTTCGCTGATATGACGTCGCCAACTTCGCGCTCCCGGCGTCCCATGAAATAAACCCAGCAAATGACGAGTTAAATTAGTTAAACGAGCACCTTCTTTAAGTTGTTGTTCAGCATAAGGCAGAAATTGCCGCACTACCTCAAAACGTGACAATGGCGGCCGGGTATTATCATAGAAATCAGCGTCCACTGCGGAGAATAAAAATGGCTCTGAATAGGCTTGACGGCCTATCATCACTCCATCGACTTTGGTTAATTCCACCCGGATATGATCCAAAGTTTGCAGGCCGCCATTTATAATGATGTTCAAGCGTGGGAAATCTTGTTTACAGCGATAAACCACTTCATAACACAGGGGCGGCACACTGCGGTTTTCCTTTGGGCTCAAACCCTGCAACCAGGCTTTACGCGCATGTAAAATAACTGTCTCACAACCCGCATCCACAATGCAACGTAGGAAATGCTGTAAATGTTCATAACTATCATAATCATCCACGCCAATCCGTGTTTTCACGGTGATTGGAATGTTCACAGCAGCCTTCATTGCCGCGACACAACGCGCCACCAGTTCCGGTTCCTTCATTAAGCAAGCGCCAAAATGACCGTCAGAGACACGACCGCTGGGACATCCCACATTGAGATTGACTTCATCATAGCCCAATTGCTCAGCAATGCGAGCTGCTTGAGCTAAAGCTAACGGATCACTACCCCCCAACTGTAAAGCAATAGGATGTTCCTGCGGATGATAAGCCAGCAGCTTTGAGTGATCACCATGCAAAACTGCAGCGCAAGTTATCATCTCAGTATACAGTAAAGTATGCTGAGTGATTAAACGCATTAAATAACGAAAATGCCTATCCGTCCAATCCATCATCGGCGCAACCGAGATTTTATGAAAAATATGAGCGCTACCCATGAGCAAACCTAAAGTAATTAGACACCTTTCTCCTTGAAAATTGGAACTCTGGATTCCAATTTTCGAGGAATATTTTCTATAAAGCTGGATTTTATTCTAAAATACCTTGATAATTGGAACACAGACTTCCAATTATCAAGGTAGCGTGCATGTTAAGATCCGATTATCTGACCCAAATCTCCTCTGCTTTCAAAACCAGTAGAGTCATTGCCATGTTAGGACCCAGACAATGTGGAAAAACCACTTTGGCTCGAGAATATTTCAATAATCATCAGGGTCGCTCAGAAAATTACTTTGATCTTGAAAATCCTAGCGATTTACTTCGATTAAAGGAACCGCTAATCGCCCTAGAGGACTTAAGTGGTCTTATAGTCATTGATGAAATCCAACGCTTACCCGAACTTTTTCCTATACTGAGAGTTCTAGTGGATAAGGGCTCTAATGATACACGCTACCTTATTTTAGGCAGCGCCTCGCGACAATTAATCAGGCAAAGCTCCGAATCTTTAGCGGGAAGAATCCATTATATGGAAGTCTCCCCTTTCTCCATTACAGAAGTAGAGAATATACAAAATTTATGGTCACGAGGCGGATTTCCTTTATCCTATTTAGCAGATGATGATATAGGCAGCGCACAATGGCGTAAAGACTATATAAAAACCTTTTTGGAGCAAGATATTCCCCAACTGGGTATAAATATCCCTGCCATGCGGTTGCGACGCTTCTGGATGATGCTAGCTCATTACCACGGGCAAATGTTTAATGCATCAGAGATTGGCAATGCTCTGGATTTATCCAATCATACAATCAGCCATTATCTCGATATTCTAACTGGGACTTTTATGGTCAGGCAGCTGAATCCCTGGTTTGAAAATATTGCCAAACGACAGGTAAAAACCAAAAAAATCTACTTCCGCGACAGCGGTATTCTCCATACTCTGCTTAATATTAATAACTACTCAGAACTACTCGTCAATCCCAAAATTGGCGCTTCCTGGGAGGGTTTTGCATTAGAAAGCCTTATCCATTATTTGAAGGTTGATCCTGAGGACTGCTATTTCTGGGCGACGCATAGCGGTGCTGAGCTCGATTTATTGATTATCAAGGGTACAGAACGTCACGGCTATGAATTTAAGTTTTCTAAAACGCCAGAACTTACAAAATCCATGCGTATTGCCTATGAAGAATTGCAATTAACTTCTCTTACCGTTATTTATCCGGGCGATAAAACCATTCGCTTGAGTCGGGAAATTTCTTGTATTGGATTAAGAGATTATACAAAAATTAAACCCATTTAACGAGCTTTCAGGCAGAAACTTCCAGCAAATCTTCGATAATTAATTGCAAATTTCTTTGCCCGCGAAACTCATTCACATCTAAGCGAAAAGCAGCATGGATATTTTGGACGCGATGATTGGGCCAGCGTTCAACATCGACATTAAAGGCAATAGCATCGAAAAATGCCTGTTTATTACCCGGCAAGCTCAGCAGCATTTTTAAATGCTTACCGCCAACAATATGTTGCTCTATCAATGTAAAATAATTATCGAAAATCGGCTCAGGAAAACTTTGACCCCAGGGGCTGGCATTGCGCAGCAAATCTGCGATTTCAACTCGAAAATGCGCTAAATCCAGCTCACCATCACTGAGAATGCGATTCTGTAAATCTTCCACTGCCAGATGTTTCACTACTTCTTGCGCAAATGCATCTGCAAATGCAGGATAATCCGTCAAACGAATACTCAAGCCTGCCGCCATGGCATGCCCACCAAATTTACATATGAGCTGGGGCTGTTGTTTGGCGATTGCATCTAACACATCGCGAATATGCACCCCAGGAACCGAACGCGCCGAACCCTTGATTTCATCAGCACTGGTTTGGGCAAAAGCAATCACCGGCCGATGCAATCGATCTTTCATCCGTGAAGCGACAATTCCGATGACGCCCTGATGCCAATCCTGCTGATATAGGCAAACTCCTAAGGGTAAATCCTGCTGTAATTGCAAATGGCTCAGTGCTAGAACAGCTTGCTGCTGCATCTGCTTTTCAATTTCGCGGCGCTCTTTATTTAATTCATCCAAACGCCGCGCCATCTGCTGTGCTCGGGATAAATCAGGGCATAATAAGCATTCTATGCCCAGTGCCATATCTTCCAAACGCCCCGCAGCATTCAACCGCGGCGCCACCGCAAAACCTAGATCGGTGGCTGTCAGGCGCGCATTGTGCCGCTGAGCAACAGTGATTAAGGCTTGAATTCCAGGCCGAACTTTACCAGTTTTAATGCGTGTCATGCCCTGCTGGACTAGGATGCGATTATTGTGGTCTAAGGGGACAACATCTGCCACTGTGCCTAATGCCACCAAATCTAAATATTCAGCCATATTGGGTTCTGGAATATGGCGTTGCTGATACCATGCCATCTGCCGTAAATGCGCACGTAACGCCAGCATGACATAAAATATCACCCCAACCCCTGCCAAATTCTTACTGGCAAACCCATCGCCTGGCTGATTGGGGTTGACTATGGCATCTGCCTGCGGCAAAGCTTGACCGGCTAAATGATGGTCAGTAATCACCACCTTCATACCCAGCGCCTTAGCCTCAGCTACACCTTCAATACTAGAAATACCGTTATCTACAGTAACCAGCATGTGTGGATTCCGCGCAGCCGCCACCCTGACAATTTCTGGTGTCAGACCATAGCCATATTCAAAACGATTGGGCACTAAGAAACTGACTTTTTCTGCACCAAAGGCCTGCAATGCGCTCACCGCCAGAGCGGAACTGGTGGCGCCATCCGCATCAAAATCTCCTAAGATTAAAATATGCTGGCGTAATTGCAAGGCTTCATACAGACAAGCCACCGCCTGCTCAATGCCTTTGAGTGTCCTGTAAGAAAGCAAGTGCTCTAAGCTATGTTCTATCTGTTCAACCGCTGTTATCCCACGATTAGCGAAGACTTTTTTTAACAGCGGCGGTAAATCAACTTCGGCCAGGGACTGAGCGAGCGCCTCCCTGCGAATGATAATTTTTTTCATTATTATTCCTTATTGTAAACAGACCCTAGACTGCTGTGGTATTATTCTCCTAACGATTCATCTATCATTTCTCCCCTGTGAGAGCGATGAAAGGAAACAGCCTATGCAATTTTCAGAAGACCAAAATTCCGGTAAATACTTTATCAACAGTTATCATCCCGGAGAAATCAAAATCAATCAAACCGTCTATTCTCATAGTATCATTCTCACGGCGGAATCTCTCAGCGAATGGCCACCACAAACTATTGACCAGCTGAATAGTCAGGACTTTGTCATTGTAGCAAAACAACGTCCGGAAGTGGTGCTATTAGGCACCGGCAAGAAACAATATTTTCCAAAAGCCGCTATTTTAGCCCCTTTGATCGAACAAAATATTGGCTTTGAAATCATGGATACCGCCGCTGCTTGCCGTACTTACAACGCCCTGATGGCAGAAGGCCGCCGGGTAGTTGCTGCCTTAATAATTGAGTAATTATCCGAAGACTCACCCTTTGAACATAATTTGACCTTTTTAATTTACATGCCATAATTTAAAGATATGACACACGAGGAAATTAACCCATGTTGGAATTTAAAACCACTATGAGCGCCAATGGTAGAATTGTGATCCCGGTGAAATGCAGAGAAGCTCTTCATTTGGAGCCAGGAGAAACTATTTTAATTCGAATCGAAGGCGATGAAGCAAAAATGTATAGCGCCAAAGCAGCCATTGAGAGAGCCCAAAGAATTGTTACTGATGCCCTGAAAGGAAAAAAAGTGTTGGTAGATGATCTACTCAAAACCAGACGTGCAGAAACAAAAAATGGATAAATATGTTTTAGATGCGTCTGCATTATTAGCTCTACTCAATCGAGAAACCGGACATGAATTAGTTGCGGATGTAGTGACTTATTCTACTATGTCTTCAATCAATGTCAGCGAATCTTTAACTTCATTACAAAAATATGGCATTGATATAGAAAAGGGATTTTTGATGATCAAGGATTTGATAGCAGAAATTATACCCTTTGATGAAGACCAAGCTGTCAATACAGCACTGTTAGATATTCAGTCAAAAAAATTAGGATTGTCTCTAGGAGATAGAGCTTGTATAGCACTTGCTTTGAATTTGAAAATGCCTGTTCTAACAGCAGATAAGGCATGGTTAAAGTTAGATACTAGTATAGCTATCAAATCCATTCGATAAAAACCAGGGTAATCATCAATGACACACAATTTACGAATTGTCATAGCGCAGTTAAATTTTCTCGTTGGCGACATCCAAGGCAATGCCCAAAAAATCATCCACGCTATTGCCGATGCCAAGGACAAATACCAAGCTCAACTCATTGTTTTCTCTGAATTAGCGCTCACCGGTTATCCCCCAGAAGATTTGCTGTATCGAAATGATCTTTATGAGCGTATTGATCGTTATTTACCACAAATCAAGGCAGCTACTCACGGCATTGATGTCATTTTAGGTTACCCTAACCGCAGACTCGATGGTTGCTACAATCAAGCTGCCTTAATCCATGAGCAAGAGATTGTGGCCCTTTATAATAAGCAATTCCTACCGAACTATAGCGTTTTTGATGAAAAACGTTATTTTAATGCTGGTTCAGCTTCCTGCATCTCTGAGCTACACAGTGTTCCTATCGCCATTACTATTTGCGAGGATCTCTGGTTTCCTGATCCCATGCACCAAGCCATGCAAGCAGGCGCGAAATTGATGATCAGCATAAATGCCTCGCCATTTGCTAAAGATAAAGCCCAACAGCGAGAAAAAATGATGTCGGTGCGCGCTCATGAAGGTCAAATGCCTCTAGTTTATGTCAATTGTGTGGGCGCTCAAGATGAACTGGTATTTGATGGTGGCTCTATGGTATTTGATCCACAAGGTAAGCTGATATATCAAGCAGATTATTTCCAGGAAGGATTATATCCGGTGGACCTGTGCTTTAATGGCCGCTCGGTCATTCAACCGCAAGCAAAACCACCTCTGGCAATGACGGAAGAGCAGCGCGTTTATGATGCTCTGGTGTTGGGCGTACGCGACTATATCGAAAAAAATAACTTTCCACGCGCTGTGATCGGTTTATCCGGGGGCATTGATTCTGCTTTAACTTTAGCCATTGCCGTCGATGCTATTGGCAAAGACCGAGTCGAGGCGGTGATGATGCCTTCACGTTATACCTCGGAGATAAGTTTAAATGATGCCAGGCAGCAGGCACAGGATATGGGTGTTGCCTACCATGTAATTCCTATCGAACCAGTTTTTCAAGCTTTTTTACAAACTCTCAGTGAAGAATTTAGGGGTTTGGCCGCAGATGTCACCGAAGAAAATATTCAGGCACGCTGCCGCGGCACTTTATTGATGGCCATTTCCAATAAAAAACAGGCAATTGTCTTGGCTACTGGCAATAAAAGTGAAATGGCCGTGGGCTATTCCACTCTGTATGGCGATATGGTCGGTGGTTTCTGTGTATTAAAAGACGTATTCAAGACTTTAGTCTATCGCTTGGCGCAATACCGAAATAGCATGACCATGGTCATTCCACAACGTGTAATTACCCGGCCCCCGACAGCTGAATTAGCGGAAAACCAACAAGATCAAGACACATTACCGCCTTATGATATTTTAGACGCCATTTTAGAACGTTATGTGGAAGATGATGAGAGTATCGAGAACATCATTGCTGCTGGATTTGACGAAGCAGTGGTGCGTCGGGTTATACAAATGGTGGATCGCAATGAATACAAACGCCGCCAAGCTGCCCCAGGGGTTCGCATCACTGAACGCGCTTTTGGTAAAGATCGGCGCTATCCAATCACTTCGGGATTTGGCCGATTTAGATAATCCATCGCCAGCTGACACAGTAATTCTGCAGCTATCGGTAAAATCGCATCGTTAAAATCATAGCTAGAGTTATGACAAGATGCACTATCCACACCATTACCCACAAAAAAATAACAACCGGGTACTTTCTCGAGATAAAAAGCAAAATCTTCAGAAGCCCGGGCCGGCAATAATTTCGTCTGCACTTGGTTTTCGCCAAACAAGCGGCGAGCAGTTGCAAATACCTGAGCAGTTTCTGCCGGAGTGTTTACCGTTGGCGGGATATAATCAATGAATTCTATCTCTGCTTCTGCACCCTGTGACTGACTGATATGCGCCACCATTGCCTGGATACGCTGCTTCGCCAGTTCACGTTGCTTGATACTGGCAGTACGGATAGTGCCGCCTAAAATGGCGACATCCGGCACCACATTGCGACTCACCCCGCTATTGAATTCCGTGATGCGCATAATCACTGGGTCATCCGCCAGCGATAATTGCTGGTTAATGATCGGGAAAGCCTGTGCAATCATTGCGCCAATTAAAATCGGATCGATATTATGCTCGGGAGTGGCAGCATGACCACCCTTCCCCAGAATCTTGATCGTTATATTAGTATTCCCAGAAAGCGCCGAACCAAAACGAGTCAAGACCATGCCATCTGGAAATCCGGGATGATTGTGATAAGCAAATATGGCATCTACTGATGGATTCTCTAATACACCAGCCGCAATCATTGCGCGGGCGCCACATTGACAAGCTTCTTCTGCCGGTTGAAAAATCAATTTGATTTTGCCCTGGAAATGATCACGATGGGCACATAAGGCTTTGGCTGCCGCTAACAAGGTCGCGGTATGACCGTCATGACCGCAGGCGTGCATTTTTCCTGGTGTTTTCGACTGATAAGTAACAGCCGTTCGTTCGCTAATTGGCAAAGCATCCATTTCTGCACGCAGTGCCACTGTTTTGCCTGGCTTGCCTGAATCAATGATTGCCACCACTCCGGTACTAGCGACATTTTTAATGGCAAAAAGCCCCATTTGCTCCAGCTCTCGCGTTACTAAAGCTGCCGTTTGCCATTCGGCGAAACCTAACTCTGGGTCCCTATGAATTCTATGACGAATAGCCGTAAAATGAGCGGCATCTATGGCAATGACTTGCCGTAAGCTGGATTGTTGTTCTAAAGTCAATGTCATCATATTTAACTGCTTTAGCTTAGATTGGCTGGGGCACTTGCTAATAAAGGCGTATATAATGAAGTTTCTGCTTGTATTTGTTTTTGATCTACTGGGTTTTGCTTCTTAAAAAAATTGCTTTTCGGTTGAAATGAAAGCAATTCTTCTAGAGATCTTCCTGAGATAACACTGATTATTTTTGTCATCGAATTCACTGATGACCACGTGTTTTTTTCCACTTTAATAAGCTCCTTGCCTAGTTTCTCTACACTCGCTATCAACTGCGGTATTTGCGATGGTTGAAATTTATACCCTGGAATTGCAGTGAGTGCTTTTGATAGTTTAACCACATGCTCCAGAGCAATTCTATAAGCCGGGTTTTTTTCGAACTTTATAGCTAGATCCACTAACCACTGTGCTGCGTCATTTTGGGCTGTCAAAACCCGAGAATGATCTACAAATCGTGTGCGATAAGTGGTCAACGAGCGAAGCAACTCAGCAGCACTAATTATATCTTCCGGCTTAGCGTTTTTAGTAACCAATCCTAGCACAATATCGGCAGCAGCATCACAGCTAGGTTGATCTATTACATCAACAAGTAAGGCAGCAATAATAGTATCCATGCGTCCCACCTCTGGTGCAAATATTGCTTGCTGCCCGTTCTCTACTTGCTGTCCGTTCTCTACTTGCTGCTCTTCCTCTAATGGCATATGGGAAGGAAGCAGACTTTCTGATAATGCATCACATTTAGCCAATAATCGTTCGATCTCCCCTGTTAGTTTTTTTCTAGCGTAGATATGAAATGGATCACCAATCGCTGAATTTATGGTCGCTTCGCTAACAGCCAACTGCATTTGTCGATATTTCTTTAGGCCCACTAAGGCGATGAGCACTATTAGGCTGATAGCCATAGCAGTATAAGCAGACATATCATTGTCATATATTAAAGCGATTATGAGGCTTCCAACAGCTATCCCACCAGCTGCGCCCGCTCCCAAATAAATGATACTCGGCAACATCTCATTCTGCCCATCTATGTTTTCGAAAAACTCTTGGGTGAGAGTAGTTCGGAATCTATATCTTTCAATAGGGCCACCTAGTGTTAACCTTAGCCTAATGCCGTCGGAAGGATAATATATCTCTACTTTACCTGAACGATAATCTCGTCTAATACCATTTTCAGTGTTGGGGTGCTGAATACATAATTTACTATAGTCATCAATAACGATATGACCGGGGATTTGTTTAGATTCCACTTAAAATAACCTCTGAGCTCAATGTTTAATTGAACTTATTTTACATCTTAAACATTAAGAAAGAATGAAAAATAAATCACAAACGCTTCGCAAGAGCCTTTCTGTGGGGTCTAGATGATTGCCATCCATCCTTCCTTGGGCTGTCATCCTGAGCGCCAGCGAAGGATCTCCTTAAGGTGGCAATCCCAGCATGATGCGCAACCATAAGGAGATCCTCGCTGACGCTCAGGATGACAGCCGATGAGGGCAAGCTACTAAATGTATGGGTTTAACGTTCTATCTAGATATAACTGGCAAAAGTGGCCTAGATAACGAGGTTAACTCAATTGCTTGATGTTCAGCCGCTTCTTCTTTAGGTTGATTGCCAAAAAAAGCTTTTACATAGGGCTTTTTATCGTCGACTTTCTTTACTTCAGAAGAATGAACAGTTAGAATTTTTTCCAAAGTCTGCCCTGAAAGTTTACTAAATATTTTCAATGCTTTCATCATATCTGATGAGGAGAAATTACCAGGCTCCAAGGCAAAAATCATAGCTTTTAATTCCCTTACGCAGTTTATGAATGACTGCATATTTCTCGTTCCAAGCTTAGCTGCACCCATTGAAACAAGTAATTTTGCAAGTATGGCAGCTTGTTTTAAAGCAGGTTGGTATTGCGAATTTTTCGCTGCTTTCTGTGCTAAAGAAATCATTAGCTCGGTTGTATCATAAAGCACATCAAATTGGAGTAAGGGTTTTATTCGGTGCTTACAGTAAAAAGCCAAGGAGCCAAATAACTGCGTCGCCCTTATTATGTCAGTAAAATCGGCATTTTTATCAATCAATCCAATGATTAATTTACCGGCCAGAAAAGCTCTCTGGTCAATATTAGTAGAAGAATCGCGAATCCGGGCGATGTTCTGTCTTTCTTCAGCAAATCTCTGCGCTAACTGTTCTCTCTCTTCTTCTGTCCCTTGCTGCTGGGGTGATGAAAGTCTGGATTCTAATTTTGTACAGTCTTCATTTAATTTATTCACCACTCCATCTAATCGCGCTATAGCTTGTCGATGAAAGTCATCATTGAACGCTGCCTGTATATTCACTCGCCTTTCCACTAAATGATTTTTTCGAATTACTATAAGAGCTGCTATGACGGCACTCAATGTAAGGCAGATAACGAGGGGAATTAACGCATCTGAATTGTTATTGGCCAATTCAAGGACAGATACCAGAACTCCACATCCTAATAGCACCAATGGCGCGTATGGTAAACTTGTAGTATCCCATTGCTCAAATAAAGATTGTGTAAAACCTTTTGTTACCGTCTTTTCGGTTATGATGAAGGGGCGTTGGTCGTCGTCTGGATTTTGGGGGATGGCTAGCTGTAAAGTACTACCATCAATAGGATAGTATATTACTATTTTACCTGAATTATACTCATATCTGACGCCGTTTAATTTATCTGGGGATTGGATACAAATTATTCCATTTTCATCAATAACTGCCTTACCTATCTCTTGTGTCGATTGCATATAATACTCCACTGTCAATATTTCTATCTGTAAATCGTAAAGGGGATTATCGCATAAATAAATCCTTCCCCACTCCCGTAAGCGGGTGGGAAGAACCGCCAAAAGTATTTATTTATGCAAGAAAGCCGATCTTAATCCATAGAAATTAAAGTATTATTAACTCGGAATATTATGAAAGTATTTTTTTGTCAAACCAAGCTGATGCAAATTCCGCAAAGGCATGAATGCGTGCAGCTGTGGCTGCGCCACTGCGATAAACCAAATAAATATCTACCGGCTTTGGCCAATCGTTTTCCAGAATTGCTTGTAATGTATTATTTCTAATAGCATCCAGCACATAAATCATTAGGGTTCTAACTATACCTGAACCTGCTTTAGCCAGTTCTATCAAAGGTTGGCTGGCATTAGCCTGGATATTTCCTGAAACAGCTATTTTTCTGCCCTCACTAAACTCCCATTCAAAATATCCCATGTGTTTATGTAGCAGGCAATTATGCAATGGAATGTCCAGAATCGATTGTGGTTCTCCTTTTTGAGCAAGATAGGCGGGCGCGGCAAAAATTCCCATTTGCAATGCCAGTATTTTTTGGGACTGATATTGAGGCTCGCCACTAGGCGCTGAACGAAAAGCTATATCAATTTCTTCGGCCAGCAAATCACGGGGTGAATTGGAGAAATCCAGGTTTAATTCAATAGCAGGATGTTCATCAATGAAACTTTTAAACAACTGCATTAATTCCGTAAACTCACCAAAAGATACTGGTAGGGTGATTTTCAGCGGACCCTTCAGTACATTTCCACGATTATGCACCTCTTGAGTTATTTCTTCGAGATTGGCCAATAATTGCTTACTTCTCTCATAGAAAAAACTACCTTCTGTCGTCAAACGCAAGGTGCGGGTCGTGCGCGCTAACAGGCTTACCCCCAAGCGATCTTCCAACCAAGCAATGCGACGACTGATACCTGCAGGAGAGGTGAAACGCTTCTCGGCCGCTTTGGTGAAACTATGCGTATCTACCACATCGATGAAACTTTTAATATTGCTGATCCAATCCATAAATAGGTTCGCCTATATTTTCAACCGATGAAAAAGTATTTTGATAAATATCCTAATTATTATTATAAATGAAACAATTATAATAACAATATCAGCAAAACATTTTTACTGATAGTCATTCTAAGGAGAAAATTTATGGCAAATATACTTATTTTATATCATTCCAATTCTGGCAATACGGCGAAAATGGCCACTTTAGTTGCTGCTGGCGCTCAGGCTGCCCATGCTACAGTACGCTTGAAATCTATAGATCAGGCCACAGATGAAGATATTTTCTGGTGTCATGGCCTGGCGGTCGGTTGCCCCACCAATCTTGGCACACTGTCATGGCCAATGAAGAAATTCTGGGATGACCATAGCAGAACATTATGGGGAAAGGTGGATGGTAAAATTGCTTGCGCCTTCTCCTCTTCTGCCACTTACGGTGGTGGCAGTGAGCTGGCTTGTTTCAGTCTGATCAGTTTATTAATTAATTATGGCTTTCTGGTATTCGGGGTCACCGATTTTACTGGTACGCGATTTTCACCGCATTATGGGGCTGTCAGTGCTGGGCCACCGGTAAATACCGAGGAAAAAAATTCCTGCTTATTACTTGGGCAACGACTGACGCAATGGGTCATGCAATCTGTTGACGGCAAAGTCATTGCTTAATTAGCTAAAATAATGTTTCACCCCTATTTGCGGGGGTAGTGCGCGAACATAACCCTAGCGTTCTAGTTAATCTCTTAAAAAGCACATGCCAAAAATAGTCCATACTCCCCTTTTGCACGCCAAAAATGGAGTATGCTCTATTTCCACAGCAAGTTTATGATTTTACAGAGATTTTATGTGTTGCACATATTTTATAACATCATAGGGACTTATCTGATAATATTTAGTATACCTTTTAATATTGAAGGATCAAAACATGCTACTGCAAATAGCCACCCGGCAGGAAGTCGAACAACTATTTACTACTGCCACCGAAGATTTATTCGCTGATTATCAATTCTTTATACAGAGGTAATTATGCACTCTCGAAATTTACTCGCCAGTAGTTTCGGTAATATCTTAGAATGGTTTGATTTTGCTTTATTTATTTTTCTAGCGCCGGTGATTGGAGAAAATTTTTTCCCTAGTCATGATATGCACAGCGCAACTTTGGCAGCATTAGGAGTATTTGCAGCTGGTTTTATTGCCCGCCCCATAGGAGGCATCCTTTTTGGACATATCGGGGACCGTAATGGTCGCAGTAAAACTTTACTGTATTCTATCTTACTCGTGACCTTAGCTACTTTTTTCACAGGTTTTCTTCCTACCTATGCAAACATAGGGATTTTGGCTCCCATTCTGTTCACTGGCTTTCGTATTTTGCAGGGGCTATCTGTTGGCGGGGAATATAGTGGCATAATGGTTTATCTGGCTGAATCAGCGCCAAACCATCGCCGAGGATTTATCACCAGCTTTGCCGCTACAGGTGCAAATATCGGCTTTTTACTTGCTACTGTGGTGGTGATGTTATTGAAATTTCTACTGCCACTATCCGCCATACTTGCCTGGGCCTGGCGCCTGCCTTTTATTATCATTGGCGCATTGGGTCTGATTATCTTTTATTTTCGCTTAAAACTCATCGAGACCCCTGCTTACCTACATTTGAAAAAAACTCGGCGCATTGAAAAACAGCCCTTATTATCCGCCCTACGCTCAGCACCAGGGGCGCTGTTAAAAATCCTGGGTATCACCTGTGTCAGCTCAACTTTTTACTATGTATTTTTTGGTTATATGCCGCAATATTTAAACCAAAATTTGAATATCTCCTCCAGCCTAGCTTTCGCTCTCCAGTCTTTGGCCTTATTGCTCATGTTATTTCTGGTGCCGCTCGCTGCCATTTGTGGCGATCGCTTTGGACGCAAGAAGATGTTAATCATCTCCACTCTTTGCATATTGACTCTGACTTTGCCCAGTTTCTACTTATTAAACACACGAGCGATCAGTGCCATTGCTCTTGCTTTGTCCATAGCCACAATTATTTGCTCTATCGATCAAGGTAATAGTCTAACAGCAGTAGTGGAAAACTGCCCTTTGAATGTCCGCTATAGTGGCGTTTCTTTTTCTTATAATCTGGGCAATGCATTATTCGGCGGCACGGCCCCTTTAATAGTCAATTTGCTTACTACACATATGAGCAATATTGCTCCCGCATATTATCTAATGGGCATGGGGGTGGTGAGTTTGATCGCTATTTTAACCTTAGCGAATGCTAATAAAATCAATTTTTTAGCAACTATCAGTCAAAGCAAAGAAGAACCTATTATAAATAGCTGATTTGGTGAAATACCATGGAAAATAGACAAGAATCGTGGTTGTTGGCATAGACCCAAGTAAAATACTGGAAATCATTGTTGATGCCATAACCACATGAGTTAATTGCAGCAATAAAATTAATATCAAATTGATCTATTAGAGAGTTAAACTAAGTTCTGGCAGAAAATTGGTTGACTCACACTCAATTTTCTTGGAAAATTGAGTGCATGAACTATATACCGCGTAAAATTGAACCCCTTCTAAAAGATACTTTAAAACGCCATAAAAGCATCCTGCTGCTGGGTGCTCGCCAAACTGGCAAAACCACACTAATTAATCGTTTAAAACCTGATCTTTCAATATCATTCATTCAGCCAGCTGTCAGGCTTATGTATGAGCAAAATCCTTCGCGACTGGCTGGCGAAATTGAAGCTTTAGCGGAAACACAAAAAAACAAGCTGCTGATATGCATTGATGAAGTACAGAAAATTCCCGAAATTCTAGATGTTATCCAAGACTTAATTGACCGGAAATTGGCTGATTTCATTCTCACCGGTTCCTCAGCCCGCAAATTACGTTCAGGAAACAAAATCAATTTATTACCTGGACGGGTAGCATTATTTCATTTGGATCCCTTAACTTATCATGAGTCAAGCTCTTTACATCCCAGTATTGAAGAATTACTACTCTATGGCTCTTTACCAGCTATTGTTTTGCTCACCGAGCAACGCTACCGGGAAATAGATTTAGCTTCCTATGTAACGACTTATTTAGAGGAAGAGATTCGTAGTGAGGCCGTTGTACGTAATGTGGGTCAATTCGCTCGATTTTTAAATCTGGCCGCAGCAGAATCAGGCAGTATTGTTAATTTTCGAAAACTCTCGCAAGAAATAGGCGTGGCTCACACTACCATCACTGCTTACTATCAAATTCTAGAAGATTGCTTAGTGGCCGAAAGAATTGAGCCATTACTCAAAACAAAAATGCGCCGTAAATTGATAAAATCTGCTAAATATATATTTTTTGATTTAGGGGTAAGACGATTGGCAGCTGACGAAGGCTCTAAATTACCTATTCGCTACATGGGTTCATTATTTGAACAGTGGGTTGGCTTAGAATTAATCCGCTGTGCGCGTCTGAGTGAGAAACGCGCCAGAGTTTATTTTTGGCGCGATGCTAATGGTCCTGAAGTAGATTGGGTATTGGAAACAGAAGGCAGCTATATCCCTATTGAAGTCAAATGGACAAATAATCCCACTAATGCCGACATAAAACACCTAGAATTATTTAGCCAGGAATATGAAGAAACCACGACTGCTTATGTGGTATGCCAGGTTCCTAGAAAGATAAAATTGGCTCATAATATTTATGCGCTTCCCTGGCAAGAAATTGATTCTTTGCTTTAAGCATTGCTAGCATTTTTAGGTTAGGTGATGCTCGAGGCCTGGGAATGTAAGGATACAACATGGAGAGCTTTGAAAAACAGCTAAATAATAAATAACTGAGAACAATGACTGGTGAATGAGGTAAATTATACTATATTTATCATGTGTATAGATAAAAAATAATTGTTTAATAGCGTAACTTGGTAGCGTAGAGACGAGGTGTATATGAGCACGAAATTCCTTTTAGCAGCTTTCTTTTGTACTTTCACTGGTATAATAACAACTCAAGCATTAGGTATGGGTGAGCCCGGTATTTATTATCAAAATGTTACCGGAGAGCAGGATAAGTGTATGCTTGTGTCTGCTACTACCAAGGGCGCTACCACTAACACCTCTCTTTCTAGTGGAGATATGGAGATCAATTCTTATGCAAATTTGGGGTTAAAACCTGGTGATAGTGTATCTATCTATATAGCATTAAATGATGGCAGCTGTAGCGTGGCAGGGCAGACATTAATTCTTGGCACATACCAACTTACCATTAATAAAGATGGCTCAGGTACTAACCAACAAATCAGTTGCCCAGCAGGAGATTGTAAAAGAATTATTTTCAGCACATTCTCTAGCTCTAACTTCCCTTATTATACTTTTGAACCAGCTAATGGTTTGACTCATTAATTTATGTGTAGCGGTTATTATTAGGAATCTGTATGTCTCACAGTCCAATATACTCTGGGACTTATTAAGTTTTGAGTCTAAGTTTTTGCAATTAACTGTCATTAATATTATACTGAGAGCCGAAATTTCAAATTAAAATGTCCTAATTATGAATACATTCATGACACATTCTATACTCTACGGCAACGCCCACTCAGTCAATGCGGTGTATTTTCTCGACTATATCAAAGACCCCAAGCTGATTTTGTTGACTTGTTAGCTAGGCTCAATCTCTAAGCTAACTTTTTTTACCATTTCTTCTATTATTTATTTTTGGGGCAGATTCCATGTTAAAACTACAGAACGTCAGTATTGCACGCGGTGCAAAAGTCTTAATTGAGCATATCAATCTCGATATCTTTGAAAAAATGGTCGTCGGCATCATCGGCGCCAATGGTTGCGGCAAATCCAGTCTGTTTGCGGCCATTTGTGGCGAGCTAGAACCCGCACAGGGCGAGATCGACATCAAACGTCATCTTAATATCAGCAGTGTGGAACAGGAAATCCCAGCTTTAGATATTTCTGCTATTGAATATGCCATCTCCGGCGATGCTGCATTATTTAAAGTCTTCACTCGATTAAGTCAGGCTGAAAAAATCCAGGATTATGATGCCATGATGGAATGTCATAATCTGCTGGCAGAAATGGATGGCTACAGCGCTGAAGCCAAAGCGGCGAAGATCCTCATCGGTCTGGGTTTCTCTCACGAGGAACAACGTCACTCGGTAAAAAGTTTTTCCGGGGGCTGGCGGGTGCGTTTAAGCCTGGCTAAATGTCTGTTTTCACCCAGCGAATTATTATTACTCGATGAACCGACCAATCACTTGGATTTGGAAGCCATCCTGTGGCTTGAGGAATATTTAAAATATTATCCGGGGGCAATCCTGATGGTTTCCCATGATCGGGATTTTCTTGATCATACCGTCAGCCATATCGTACACATCGAGAACGGCGAGTTAAAATTATATACTGGGGATTATTCCTCATTTGAGATCCAACGCGCACAACAGATCGCCATTCAAAATGCTCAGTTCAGAAAACAACAAGCGCAGATCGCGCATGTCATGAAATTTGTAGATCGTTTCCGCTTTAAAGCCAGCAAAGCCAAACAAGCACAAAGCCGTTTAAAAGCAGTAGAGAAAATGGAACTGATCCAGCCAATTTATGAAAGCTCAGGATTTCGATTTCAATTCCTCAAGCCACATCGCATGCCTAATCCCATGCTCACTATGCGTAAGGCAGATTTTGGCTATGAAAATAAGTTGGTAATTAAGCAAGCTAATTTAAGTATTATGGCAGGCGAACGCATCGGCCTATTGGGAATTAACGGCGCTGGTAAAAGTACACTAATTAAAGGTATGTGTGGTGAACTTAAGCCTTTAAACGGGATCGTTGAACCTGCTTCGTCTTTAACAATTGGTTATTTTGCGCAACATCAAATTGACTATTTGCCCATAGAAATTTCGCCCTTGGCTTTATTTAAAGAATTACCGAATACCAAACCAGAGAAAGAACTACTCAGCTATTTGGGTGGTTTTGGTTTTAACCGCGATCAGTCGCTGGCGCCGATCAAGCAATTTTCTGGTGGCGAAAAAGCGCGCATTGCTCTGGCATTGATTATTTGGCAACGACCTAATTTACTCATGCTGGATGAGCCAACCAATCACTTGGACTTAGATATGCGACAAGCTTTAAGTTTTGCATTGCAAAACTACGAAGGCGCGATGATATTAGTCTCACACGATCGTTATTTGCTGCGGACATTAGTCGATGAATTATTTGTTGTCGAGAATGGCAAATTGATCCAGTTTGATGGTTCGGTTGATGACTACCAAAAGAGGTATGCATAATGAAAACCCAACCCAAAGTGCTTAGTACTGTCATATTACTGGCGCCATTCATATTTAGCTTTGCATTCGCCATGGATATCTATATTCCAGTAGTCCCCGCGATGAAGGCATATTTTCATAGCAGCCAGGCTGATATCCAGCTAACGCTGAGTTTATTCATGATCATCACCGGCCTGGGCCAGCTTATTGTTGGCCCGACCACAGACAACTATGGTCGTAAGACTATTCTGATGTTAGGAGCTATGCTCTTTGCTATCGGTTCACTGCTATGCAGC